>JADMIO012713046.1_pt1 | contig 57094 bp, 48 predicted proteins | sample 8958161 | NCBI WGS metagenome assembly JADMIO01 (sample SAMN16585339, study PRJNA669376) | soil metagenome | isolation source: Crop rotation soil | place: USA: Cullars Rotation, Alabama | collected 2011 | reverse complement strand
CTTTCCCGGATCATTGGTTCCCGGTCGATGTTAAGGGAGTGAGGGCTCAGGTGACCTGTGCTGATGGAGGCTATACTGGAGAACTGCTCACCCAGAGAGAACAACTCCGTCAACGCCGTCGACTCCGCCTTGAGATTGTCAAACGAAATGATACGACCACAGGCTTTGTTGTCCTCCGCGTCGATCGGTTGTCGAGCGCAGGTTTGCATGGCTCAGCTTCCATCGTCGTTTGAGTAAAGACTTTGAAGCATTACCCGAGACCAGCCAGACGTTGATTTACGTCGCTATGATCCGACTCATGCTTGCTCGACTCTGAAACTATACTTTTAAAACGCCCTCTTATTGATTTTCTTAACCAGTATTATTGCCAATCTGCCGCCGCCCGTAAACGCAAAGCTGCGGACCAATTGGACATTGCAAACACTTTGGATTTTTTGCACAGATCTCCATCGTAAAATCGAGCAGCGCATAATTGAATTCGTGAACATTGCCGTGTGGTGTTATTGACTCGGCAAGTTTTATCAACCACTTCTCGCGTCGTGTCTCTCCATGCATTGGACGATCCACCATGCGACACATCCATCTTACCGTATTTGCATCAATCAAAGCGGCATATCTTTTACAGTGCAAGCTAACCATCGCTGCTGCGACATAGGGACCGACTCCGGGGAGTTCCAATAGTTTTTCATAAGTGCAGGGGACAGTGCCATGGGTGACTGCGAGATAATCACAGAGTTTTTTGAGCCATGGTGCCCGCCAGCGGAGTCCCAACGGATAGACGATCTGCTCAATTTCCTCTAGCCGGGCACCTTCCAACATCTCGGCTTCAGGAAAGCGCGAGATGAACTTTTCATACACCGGTACGACATTACGTGCTCGTGTTCTCTGAAGAAGGACTTCACCAATCAATGCGTGCCATAGCCTTGAAGGATTACGCCACGGGAAGTCCTTATAGTTATTTCGACCCCAATTCAGTATTCGCTGACGGATGTTACGTATTGCATCGACCGACAGAATTATTTCGGTTGGCTGGCCGGGCCAAGGACCCGGCTCATTAGCCATTCGCTTATCCATCTGCCATAGAGTTGCAGAAGTGTTCGTAAACTACCTGCGCAATCTGTCGTGCAAGCAATGGCGGGACAGCGTTTCCTACCTGTTTGTATTGTTCAGTACGTGGGCCTTCAAAGAAATAATTATCAGGAAATGTCTGTAAACGAGCAGCTTCACGAACGGTAAGGCTACGGCATTGAGCAGGGTCTGGATGTATGAAATAATGACCGTCCTTAGCAATATGAGACATGACTGTAGTAGCAGGACTATTCCTGAGTTGAACACGAAATCGATCAGAAAACAGATTGTCATTCTTCACTGCTTCGTTCACATTCTTATGTTGGGGACGTAGTTCTTTTGGGAAATCAGACAGGCGTATGGATCGGCCATAGATCTGTGCAAAGGCAGAGGCAAATACATAGCGACGCAGATCATCCTCTCGATGAGCGCGGGTAACATGATTGCAAACTCCCCCTATTCTCTTGTCAATGAACCACTCACTCTCATATTTCGGTTCCGAATTTACTCGTGTCACAATAAATTCTTGACCTACGTCTAGGTGCCCGTTAAGGCTCATAGTAACATGCTGAATCTTGTCTCTCAGCCGCTGGTCAACAGTCCCATCCTTAAACCACTTCTGGTCACAAATGGATCGTATGGCGTGGTGCCAGCTATCAAGACTGTCCCTGCCCCTGGAAATCTGACTTCTTAGAGGCGGCAGGTCGCCAATGACATCCCACAGTGATGTTGCGGTAGAACGTTGAAGGTAGCCAATGTCACCATCAAGGTCTGATCGAATACCAAGGAGAAATACACGGTGCCTTGCTTGCGGAATGCCGTAGTCTTCGGCCTTAACCACATATTCAGATGGCAATGGATCGAGGCCATCAAACAAGCCAGGAGACTCAATCAGCGGATAAATGTCATAATGCAGACTGAACTCAGGGGATGTTCTTCCATTCTTATAAATAGCTTTATATGGATGCTTCAGATCACTTAGAATTCGTTTGAAAATACTTTTGCCTTCCACAGTTGATGAGAGTATCCCTTTTACATTTTCCATCACAAAAAACGGCGGATGATGATCTGCGATAATGCGCAAGTATTCCCGATACAGAAAGTGACGGTGGTCCTTCTCAAAATTCTGTTGTTCCTTGTTCTTGCCATTCATGCGCGACCTGCCAACAATGGAATATGCTTGGCAGGGTGGGCCCCCCACCAGAACCCAACGATCACTATTTTGTAGGGCTTTCGAGATCCTGTCTTTGACTTCGGACCTAGATGGCTTTGTCGCACCCAGTTCAGCTAGCCATGCCTCAGACATAGCTTCCCGCGCCTCATCGGGATAGCATTCGAACATATCCTCTCGTGATATCTTGCCCTGAAGATAAAGATAGTATTCTTCGGGAGCCTTTCCTCTAGCGAACTTTCGAAAGAAGCTGCGGAGTTCAAGGGTGCGGTGTGCAAATGTGTCTTTTTCAATTGAAAGCTTAATCTGAAAGGGCTTAATTCCACCTTTAGTCTCAAGGCTGGAAAATCCTTCACCCAATCCACCCGGACCAGCGAATAAATCAATTACAGGAATCAATGGTTCAGTTGACGATTTCTTGTTGTCAACACGATTTTGTTTCATAGGAAATGAAGATAGAGGGCATGAGTATAAGTCGCCAAACAAGAAATGAGAGTATTTAAATTCTAAGTCCCAGCTTCTTCGCTTCGTCCAAGATCTTCTCGCCCTGTACAGCCTGCTTCTGTGAAGGCACCTTGCCTTCAGCCACAATTTTTCCAAGACTAAATGCAAGAGCACGCTGCCAAGGTTGCAGGTTCTTTGTCTCTTTTGCCCATTTCGATATCCCGAACCACGTCTCAGCAGGAACCGAACATATAATACCTGCCTCTTCATCGGTGGCACGTACCGGAGTCCCTGGTATCCGGTTAGTCGCACCATTTCTCCTGTCAATTGGGATCAACTCATGCTGGAATGCCGCCGGAAGCGCAATGTCGAGTTCGAAACACGCATCACGACATTTCTCACGCTTGCACCATTCTGTCACATTCGCGCCTCCCGGTGGCTGTGTGATGAACTTATGAATGTGTTGAGCAACATCCCCAATGATCTTCTGTAAGGCAGAGGATATTGCCTGTTCGCGCCAGATGCGATCAAGATCGATGCACTGAGCAGTTTTGTGCGAGAGAAATGACAGAGTATAGGTCACGATATTCGCACCATATCCTCCAAACTTCTCTGAACGCACAATTTTCTCAGTCTGCCGGAACAATATGGCCTTTGCTACCAGATGTTCGAAATAGACAGTATCGGGATCAGTTCTGTGTTCCTGCAAATTTACGGTAAAATCGGAAAAGTTCTTCTGTGCACCCCGACTTACTATATGTGGGCGCTGCATCCAAGTATTCTCGAACTTGGCCACATCGGTCTTGGTGAACATCTGTGCACGTGGGTGAATAGAATCCCACGCTCTTATCTTTGCCGGTGTCCGCTCTTGGTTACGGGCATCAGCATATTGCCCTCGTGCACGCTCATAGAACCATCGTGTTTGTAGATGGGCACCAAGAGCCACTGGTGCCCAGATTGTACGCGAAAGTTCCTCGATCTTACGGTGGAAAGGATCATTAGCTGAAAAGTCAGCAACATTGACTTTGTTCTGGCTATTAGCATAACGTGCAATATGGGCAACGAAATCATCGAGTTTTGTATTATCGTTAATAACGCTCAACTTCATTTGCACAGAGACGTTAGAGACATCAGCTTTATCTCGCTTGGCTGCATAATATAGTGAAGCGGTTGTCTGCCCCCCATTAACAATCTGTAGATCAGTAACGGCTTTTATAGCGTACTGTCCACTTGACAATTTGGTAACTTCAATTTTCTCTGCGGTCGCGGTCAACCCGTTGTTATAGGCCAGAAACATCTGGGGCTCCTCTAACACAGTGCGCCGAATACCCTTGTTGACATCCCCCCTGACTTGCAAGAACGAACGTACATTACGTTCTAGCAATCGTGAGCCGAATTCACCGTAAATATCTACGAGCATTGGGCCAGGCAGCATCAGCAAATAACTTGTGTAGTCTTCATTCGACTGTGGCATAGGTAGACAGGGAATCGCACCACATTCACGCTTTGTAAAATCAATTTCGATTTTCTCGCGTGCACTGCCAGAACTCCACCAACGATATAGCCGTTCAATATCCCAGACATGGTGGGATACCGGCAACCCTTCCACTACTTCATCTTTAATATTGGCAACCCGTACCACACCATCGGTTAGCAGGAACAAACGTACACAGGATAATATTCTATCCTTCGCCCGCAGATGATAAATCGTTTGTGCTGCATCAAATACCGGCGAAGATTCTTCAAGCTTAACATGATATCCGGTGAGAGACCGTTGCAGGAATGTACGTGCCTGACGAAATGCCTGATCGAGATCTATCTTGCTCACACGCTCTGGTGGCACGGTATCGGTATATACACAGACAAGTAGATCCAAGCATTCTCCACCCTGACTGAAACCATAGCCATTGAGACGCACACCACGAGCCTGATAGTAGCAGATATCGCCATCTTCTAATTCACCTGCCTCGTTCAGATATTCTATCATTCGGCCTGTGAAGACATTCTCAGGAAATTCATCATGTTCTTTCGCCTCTGCTTCCGATATTATCTGTTGTTGTAGATCGAGGGCGAACTGCTTAAGTGTCAGTGCCATAGAGGATTCACGGGTTATTGATTGGCCAAATGGATCGTTTCCTTTACTTCGCCTGCTGATACTGAAAAATGTTTGCACTCGGCTACACTTATGCAGTAAGATACATCTCCAACACCAGAACATAGATCGGCCTCTACAATACGTGGGAAGCCTTCGGTGACTCTGAAAAAGTTACTTTCCCGGATACTATAGCCAACCGTTGAGTAGCGATGAGCATGAGTGTCCAAATATCCCGCATCCACCAACGCCTCCTCAAATTTTTGCAGGGTTACATGGTCAGGTCCTAGTGTATTGCGCAATGATGTAATGATCTCGACTAAGGTTTCGCCGGTGCCTCGCAATGTCTCCAACGAGAGATGATGCAGAAAGAGAGCATGTAGGTACGAATCGTCAAGTTGGCGTTCATTGGTAATTCGTAGCGTCTGCAATTGTTTCGCAATCGATGTCTTGACCTCGACTGCACAATTCACGAACTGAAAGTCCTGCGGTGTGCGCTGTGCACCAGTCCAACTAAAAACACCCTGCGCTCCCAGTTCCGGCAGTACGTGTTCGCGTAGAAAGTGCAACTCACCATATAGTCCGCGTTGCGCTTCGTCGCTCAGCCCTTCAGCATGGCTTTCAAGGAATTTCTGCCACCTTTGCATACGGTTGATGAAGGTGGTAACCGCGCTTTGGTCATTTTCCTGCAAGGCTATGTACCTGGACAGGTCATCGACCAGAGCTGTAAAGATGTCTTTGAAACGTTCCTCTTTCAGAATCAGACCAAGCGATGCATGTGCAGGACCATCGGAGGGCAGTGTAGCACTTAGTATTTCAAGCCCACGTGTTTCTGGTAGTTCCTCACGCAGCGGTAGCGCGGTCCGCTGCACCCGTAGGAGGAAAACACGCCGGTCATCTGGTTTCTTGAAGCCCAAGAAAAGATCACGGCTCGATTCAGGGTGGATGCGCCGGATCTGAATGCCAGAGGCAAGAACGTCATGTAACTCTGCTTCAAGGGCCTGCCACAATTTTTCACTCGTCATCGCCATCCGTTTCCATTGAATCAAAGATTGTCTTCAAAAGCACTTTGTTGACCATATACTCGATTGGTTGTGCTCGTTCACTCACCGGAAAGCTGATGGCAAATCCAATGACAGGGTTTTCGCTATTAATACCGGCCTTGGATGGATCGAGAGGATAAATCAATAGCAGACCATTCGAGTCCGGTCGAAGCTCACGCACAATGCGACCGTTCGGAACATCCGGCTCTTTATTGTCCTTTGTCTTAATTTCTCCCTCGCGGAACCTTTGCCTTGTAAACTCCAGCGCCCGCATGGTTTCTGCATCGTCAAAGTCGAGGTATTGGTCGGTTGGGCTGATGATATTGCTCTTGCGCAACGCATATACGGTGCTGGTAGAGTTATCCGCTGGCTGACGTTCGATCAATCCGACTTCCGTTTCAGTACCAATGTCAGATTTGTTCGTTTTTTTGGCATCTGAAATTAAGGCCACAGTCCAATTCGACAAATCACCCTGCTCATTCTGCTTCGTGATATATTGAGCCAGACGTGACGGATCGGCCTGCAAACACTGAGGATGCACAGCTATATGGTTTAGGAAAATATTAATGATACGCTCCGCTTTAACGTCTTGCCAGAGCCGGACATCTCGTTTGTTCCTCCGCTTAGATGGTCCGAGTGAAGAGATAAACTCTGCCGTTATCTCAAAGTTTATACGAATTGTATTGGGGTCTTTATGCAGATGTGTCGTTTGCACAAGTTCTCCGGTATAAGACAGCATCATTTTTTCACCATGCCGCATTTTGTTCAATGCGGTAACGAACAGTCCTTCAGGATGTGTTCGCACTCGTAGTCCATAATCTGTTGGCGTCAGATTTGCCGCCGACATATAATCAAATTCACGCCGCAACTCCTGCTCCGCCAGCGTAATGTGACGATACCAGTTGACCAGTTGCCTCGTTGTGTACAAGCGACATAGATCGAGGTAGCCAGGACGATAGCCAAACCAACGGCCCATCTGCATAAGCGTGTCGTACATCTTTGAGGCACGCAGATAATATGAAACCGATAAACCTTCAAGCGTCAGGCCACGTGCTAACTTGTCACCGCCAATAGCTATTACACTGCGTCCGTGAGGATGTTCCATATAGTCAAGAATGTCTCTGGCCGTACCGTTGATTTTCTTGATATCAATCTTGGAGACTGCATTGTGAAGTTCGTTGTCTATTTGCTGCCACGTCATCGCGACCGCATTAGATTCCTGCATCTTAGCGATAGTCGGCTCAAAGTCCTGCTCCCACAATTGTCTCAGTTCCGTGCGAACCCCTTCTGAGGCATTGCCGTCGCCATAGGCAATTCGACGTTTTAAATTCGCCAGTTCATCGCTCACCAGTTCTGCCACATATCCCTGTACGTCTACAAATCGCGTAACGTGAATCAACATCGAATTGTGAGAACTTACCTGACCTCGGACGCGGCGTGCAGCACATACCAAGATAAAGGCTCGAAGTGCCTCCTTTAAAGATGGCGGCAGCTTAGTGGGCCTATGATGCTTGTCATGTTTCTCGGGAAAGTCAGTAATGTAATCATCAATTGTTCTGACAATTGGCAATGATTCAACACCTTCAATGTTGGCGTCCGGGTCTGCATCAAGACCAAATACGCGAGTCGGACCAACGTAGCTCGTTGAGACTGGCAGATTAATAATAAAACTACGCGGGAAGATATCATCGCCCAGTTCATCGTGCTTCTCATCGGGATCGATGAAGATATTGGCGAATGGAGTCGCGGTATAACCAACGTAGGCGACCTTATTAAAACTGCCAAGAAGCTCACGAATTTTTTTATTAATAGCACTGGGTTCGTAATCGTTCGGGTCTTCACCGTCGCCGGGTGCACGAGTATTTACAGAAGCCGTATCTGCCTCGTCGTCAATTACTAGCAGTGGCACATCATGGATGATTTTACGGTCGGTCTTCACATCTTTCTGGCCGCGCACCACCAGTGCCCATTGGATCAGGTTATGTAGTACCGACTTGTTTTTCTTGACGACCAGAATTACCGGATCGCCACCAATCGTCACACCAATTTGATTGGCGACCCTCTTGTTGAAATCGCCTTGCTCTTCACTATTTGTCAGAGAATGGATATAGAGTAACTTGAACGGAATGCGCCCGACACCAATCTTCGAATTCTCTTGGTTGAAGCGGCGATTCTGTTTCGTGTCAAAGCCTAGTACACCCTCATCAATACGAAGCTGAGTCTGAGAGCGCAGGCTATTATGCATTCCCGCCAAGATGATGACCAGCTTGTAACCGGCATCCACTGCCTTGCAGATTAGTCCCGTATAATTGGCCGTTTTCCCTGACTGTACGCTACCGACAACCATGCCCCGCCGATCCCAGGGGGCAGGGCGTTGCGGGTTTTCGAGCCGTTCAAGAATCGAGTCTGTCAGGTCTCCCAATCGATTCACAATCTGGGGTGGCCAGCCGAGTTCGTCTTCGAGATATGCCTCGTAGCGCCGCCAGAAGTCCCAGCCGATCTTAGCACGATGATCCGGCAGCCAGATGTCATGCCCCGTCGGATCGTCGAGAGTCTTACCTGTACCTACCCAGATACTAAGCAAACCTTCAATCTCTCGACTCAGAGCATCGGCATTCACATCACCGCCGCCAGCCGATTTGCCCGTATTAATGGCAATATCCACCATCGTGCGAATTACCTCAACCGAGAGATCACTCCGTCCTTTTAATAAGGTCAGCGCCAATGCACGCGATCTTACATAATCTGGTGTCATCTCGACTACTGGCTCAATCATTTCGGTTCTTTCCTACCTCGTTAATGATTTCTGTATCGGTTAATAGACTCTCGTCATTCCCATACTCATCTAACGAGGCGATAAGTTCCGGAAACCGATTAAATGGTTCCATCATCGCCAGTCGTTCTTTCGCCTGTCTTGGTGTAAGCTTCTGATTGCGTAGTATGGCTTTGTATGCTTGTCGCATGACAGTGGCTATCTGGTTTGTTTTTACCTGCTCAAATGGTGTCGCGTGCTGCTCTGGCTTTTCGGAGTTGTTGATCGTAATTAGCGCCACGGGAACGGTTTCCTCGGTGAGCCTGAGCAGGGCACGGACAGAGGCTTTATCACCAGCAGTCTGTAGCACATCATTTACTAAGGGATGTTCGCGATTAATAGAATAGAAAACCTTGCCGTGCCGCACTTTCTGTTCCCACAGAAACAGGTGATCCTTACCGTTCTTAGATATCAGTTTCGCGCCACGGTGTCGATAGACCTCGGATGCTGTGGATCGTGTCAGCCGTGCAATTCGCTTAAGTGATTCACACAATTTCGATGGAGGATGAACATAGGCTTTCCTCACATCTAACTGCCATTCCTCATCCAGATCATTCGGCAAATCAATTCGAATGCGTGTCAGCTTATAATGCTCCTCCTTTTGAAAGCCTAGGCCTAGCCAGTCGCCCGGAATGAGTAGTCGTCGATTGCGGTAAATGTAAAAGCCCTGATGCGCATTCCATCCATTTGGCCCGCCTGCGTGGATGAAAGTATCACTATCAAGCCGGGTATAGTGCGGCAGAACATAGGGTGTTACTTCGATTTTGTGTTTTCCTAACGACAGAGTTTCTACTGGCAACTGTTGGGTGGAGGGATGGTTCGCCAGAAATGGGTTCCACGGCACAATTAATTGATTATTAATCCAGAACTTGATTGCTCGTGTTCCCTGCATATAGTCGTGAAATATCATTGCCAGATGATCTCTCACAATATCCACTAGCCTCAAGAAGTCACTCTGCGCTGCGCTGTCATTCGTCTTCGTGCCCCAGACAAGCCGATCCATATTTTGCCAGAGGACAATCGTACCTGTTGCTCGCTGTTCCAATTCCTGCAAATGAGGCTCAGACTTAGAAGGGGCATCGCGCAGGAGCCGCCATTCATTATGTTTCACGACATAATCAAGATCCCAACAACGTGTGAACTCAGCGCCTTTACGCTTGCGTGAACGCACCGTTAGAAGGCGACACTGCGAGAACGAGGCTGTCTTCAAGCCTAGACCGAATCGGCCCAGATCGTGCCGGTCGCGTACTTCGAGTGGGCTGTGACTACCAATCCGCATTGCTTCAATGAGTTCGCTCTCGGTCATTCCACGTCCATCATCTCGGATCGAAATTGTGGAATACTCGCCATCCCAATGAAAGTGTAGCCAGACATTTTTCGATCCTGCCGCGATACTGTTATCTACTAGGTCAGCGATGGCTGTCTGTAGATCGTAGCCAAATGCCCTTAGAGATTCAATCATCGCTCCGGGCTTTGGACTGGCATCATCATATTCGAGGGCGCAATCCATAGCGGGATGGTTTACTTTCGCAACTTTAGTCTTGGATTGCATACCTGTGTGCTTTGTATTATCGTCCTTGTGAGGGAGATCTCAAGCTGTTCGGCTTTGGAAGCCGTATCGATCATATTCTTCAAGAACGTCCTTCTCCTTGAATTCTACTTCTTCGGGTGATAGGATCTTAATTTCCATATTCAATCCTTATATCACTGCGTCAATATTTTGAGCGGTATCAACCACCTCAAATAATGCCGAAGGAATCTTCTTCTTCAAATCTTCCAGAATGAGGTCAATACGCTCTTCAACGAACACATCCAGAGCATTATCGGGCATCGTCTCTTTATGAGACCATTCGATGATTTTCATTGGCAGGAAGTGACCCGGCATAATGTTGATGAATTCCGGCGACTCGTAATCCCTCATGTACTCTAGTGGGTTCCTATTGGTAATATCAAGGTTCGTTATCTGGGTCAGGTACGCAATGTTCATCAGGCTGTCACTACTGATTTTATTCTTGTGCTTGGTGCTCAGGACATATTCCGAATTTGTCGGAAATATGTGATGGAGATTAGGTTTGTCTGTCGAGAAGAAGATATTCTGCACGATCACCTCTCTATCACAATGCTCCCAATCTTTCGGTCGTTTGCTGGCGTACAGAGCGAGTACAGCACGGCTCCATCGTCCCCTAGTGCTATACGATGCCGACCGCAACTTTTCCTTGTCGATGAGGAACCGACCGAACTGATAGTTCTTTGTCTTCTTCTCCGTTTCCAAGAATTCTACATGCTGAAATAAATGGGTCGTGTTGCTCAGCAGATCTTCGTTATGGAAACAGTAATACCAGAAGTATTCTTTTAGAAAATCATAGTCTGGATCGGCGCTCTTGTGGAAGTACGAGGCGATTGTGAAGTACAAATACCGGAACGGTATCAGATAGGGGGTCTGGATGTGAAGATGGTTCTCAAAGAAGTCAAATGTCTTGAGCATGGCTTTCTTTGCATCTTCCCATATTTGGGTGATGTGCTCAGTCCTAATATTGCTGAGATACTTGTCAGTAATGTTACTAACACCTGAACTTTGAATATTTCGGTTAATCAGGACTGCAAGAGTTTGGAGATATTCAAGATCTCCAATTTCGAGGAACTTACTCTGATTGGTGGACCGAAAGTCATCGAGGAGATCACGCAGATAGAACCCTTCGTTATAATCGGTCTTTGGCCGGAATGTCTTTGCAACTACAATATCGAAGATGTTGAGAGGCTTTCCTGCTTGATTGATTCTCTCAAAGATCTGACAGACCTCAGTGACCTGGATTCCCTTGACTTCAACAAATGAGATTCGATAGTTATCGAGAACCTCTTTTATCCGACGAAGTTCTTCACGAACGGGATGACGGTAGGGCTGATATTCTCCGCCCGGAGTGTCTACCAGCCTCTCTTCAATCTTGCCGAAGTTGTTCTTAACATCTATAAGTTTAACAACCAGTCCTTCGTCATATCGCTTCTTCTTGCCAATATTTGCCAGTAGCTCACCATTGCGATCGTCAATCTCATTCCAAAAGAGAAAACGATTCTTATAGCTCTCGTCATCGGTTTCGCCACTGCTCCTAACCGTAAGGTCTACATACACGGTAGGGTCGAAGCCCGGATTGTTTTCGATATACCCTCCGTGAAGGGAGGTAAGCAAAGAGGTCGTCCGCTGCTGGCCATCGAGGATGTATTGATATTCGGTTCGGATGAAATCTGGGTCCGTGATTTCATGCCCGCCTATCTGGCGGTGGTTCTGTAATTTCAGGTCTGTCTTCCAGATGAGGATACTACCAATTGGATAGAACTTGTAGATACTATCCCAAAGCTTCTTCACATTCTCTTTCTCCCAGACGACATCTCGTTGGAAGGTCGGGATCTGATAGTTCTTGTTGCGAAGTTCGTCTAGATATGTGGTCAATCCCTTATGAGTAGGAAGAATCCTATCAGTGTAGTTCATACTAAATCGAATCGAGTGTGGATCAATCGAAGAAGATCCTTGGCTGGTGGCAATCATCTGAGGAACGGAGGAGTGCAGGGCCAAGGCAACGGCTGGGTGAAGATACAGCGGAGCAGGCCAAAAAGTCCAGAGGGAGCCAGAAATGTCGATTTCTTTATCAAATCGGTCCATTCTGAACGCAATCGTCAGTCGGCTCTGCGTCCGGCTGGTCCCCGTTAGCATCCCGAACCTCTATCCGACACCTATCCAACGACAACAACGGATCAATGGAGTCGATATACTCCTTCGCCCATTTGATCCATCGAGCCTGTTCTGGACTTAACCTCCACCCATCCGCTGACCGCCGAAGAGTCTCTTCCACGGCTTTGACATACCGCCGCAATGTGGCGCATTCCTCCCAACTCCGGGCCTCCTCATAGAGCCGTCTGGTTCGAGTCGAGATCCCTCTTCTACGAGCGCCCTCCGCAGCTTTAATACGGGCCTCTTCCTCTCGCTTCCGTCGTTGCTCGGCCCATCGTTCTTCCTGCTCTTGCCGCTCCCTCTTCAGTTTCTGAGCCACCTGCTCGAAACTGTCGATGATCTCCTCGAAGTGGTCTTCAATCTTCCCCTTCTTCGGACCGTCGATCCAGATTCTCTCGGGCTTGATGTAGCTCCCCTTCGGCTCGTACAGCATCAGTCGTAGCAGTCCCGAGGGCATGAGGACCTTCTCTCCGTTTTCCCATTGCCAAGTCTTGTTCCGGAATTTCGCTACCGTGGGAGGTCCTACCGAAACACGTTGTAGCTTCTCATCGAGGCGAACTCCTACCGGTTCATCGAGGACGTTTACCTTGGTCGTTGCAGTCCTCCAGCCGTTGGAGATCGTGATGGTATACCCCTTCTTCTCCAGGGTCTTCAGCAGGGCCTCAGCAAGACAGAGGGCGCGATGGAGATTCTCCTGCGACACCCGAAGGTCGAAGGCTCCTTCGTCGCAGGAGGGCCGAAGTAGGTCATGATCTCTCGTTTTTTGCTTGGTCAGGATGGACTGGAGTTGCCGGACGAGAGGATGGGGAGAGGTGAGGCGATCTGGGACTTGAGAGGTTGACATCGCTGAAAGAGGAAAGAATTGGAGATCAATTCTCGATGAAGGTCATCAAGTTTATCGATCTGCAATCCTCAACTCGTAGGCCAACGCGGGTTCCGATGAGATTATTTTTTCATTATCTCCATAATGGACAAACAGAAGTGGTGATCGCTGGTTTGCAATTCGCCCGTGTCATCACGCCGGATCTCCAAGGCTCGGATCTCGGTGTAGGGCCTCCAGCTTGTTGAAAATCGACCAGGGCGCTCCCCAGTAATCTTACCGCATCCAATCATTATTATGGAAGAGTCCACGGTATCGCCTTTCATCGTAATGATTGAAAAGTTCTTCCCTCCCGAGAACTCGGTTCTATAGAACTCGATCAAAAAGGAACATGCGTTCAAACTCTTCCGGACTCTTGCATCCTGGCAATGAATGCCGCTGCCTGGTATTGCAGAACGTCTCGATGTAGGCGAAGATGCCCCGTTGTGCCTCATCTCGTGTCTGATAGCGTTGCATTTGAACGATTTTGATTGAGTCAGCGATTTGGGCGATTTGACTTCATCTGGTTCAGGTATCATTGAGAGGATATTCTGAGTCCCGCTGTAATCAAGGTGCGTTTGCCGCGTACCCTTCTTTTGTGTCTGAATCCTTACATTGCGGTCCATCAAGTACAGTCGGTTTCTGATTCTAATCCAGTCTACCAATGGCAACAACCAATTCAGGCTCTCCTTTAGAGGCATTGGCCTCAGATCTAATCTCCGCCGTCGAGTCGATGATCGAAAAGATCCAGACCACTCCAGAGCAACCAGCTTCGAACTTCACGGCCGAAGATCGGACTAACTTCCTCTACGTCCTCTACTCTGCAATGGGAACGCCGATGCGTGCAGGCGTAGTGGCGGGATCGGTAGGCAAGCGAGAGGCGAATGCTCTCCAGAACGAGGTCCGTAGCATGGCCACAAGTGGGTTTGTAACTAGCTTCCGGACATTAGAACTAGGATCGGAACGGTTGGCCCAGCAGATCGGTAAGTGGTTCTCAGAGCTTTTCGGTTCTATGTTGCCATTAGCCGGGATAGTAGGGACCGCAGATACAGCGTCCGTAACGCCACCTGCTGCAAATGGCGAAGGTTCGGCGCCGAAGAGAAGGGGGAGACCAGCAGGTAAGCGTGGAAGGAAGCGTGGGCGTCCCTCGAAGACTGGAGCCACCCCGGCTGCTACTGAAGATACCTCTACGGCACCGAAACGCCGTGGACGACCACGGAAGGCTGGTTCTGACAATGAAGTGTCGGCAACAAAGGGACGGAGAGGACGGCCGCGTAAGGCGGCAGCATCAGCCGAATCGGTCGAAGCGCCAAAACGTCGTGGTCGCAAACCCAAAGCTGCCTCCGAGTCAGCAGATAACGCCTCAGCACCAAAGAGACGAGGTAGGGCAAGGAAGAACAAGCCAGCCGACCAAGGTACATCTGCACCGGCACGGAAAGGTCGGTCGAGGAAGGCAGCAGCGGCTAAGGCTCCTACCAGCGCCTAGATCTTTATTCTGTATCGTATACGGAACCGAATGCCCAGCCGGCGGACGCCGGCCGGGCATCACCCTGCAATCATTGCCGAATCGATCCATGATTCGCTCTATCATAGTTGTATGGATTGCCGCCCTGGTTCTTCTGACCGGGGTGGCGACGGCCAATGCCCAATCGGTCCCTCAGGGCATATCGGGAGCTGATACGGTCAAAACACTCCCCAAGCTTCTCGAATGGGTTAATGATTATGAAGGTGATCTGAACCAGGCTGAACAGGCCGAGTTCACCAAGTTGATGATGGCACACGAGAAGAAGACTTCGAATCAAATAGTACTGGTGACGGTTGACTCAATCTCTCCATATACTGACATTGCCGAGTATACTACCGACCTGGCGAATCACGCTGGAATTGGCCAGAAGGGCAAGGATAATGGAGTCCTGATCGTATTCAGCCAGAAGCTTAGGCTGGTGAGAATCGGTGTGGGGCTTGGGTTGGAGAATCGTCTGACTGATTCTGTCTGTTCCCGGATCATCCAGGAGTCGATGACGCCAAGATTCAGGGATGGAGCATATGCCACTGGTTTGTCGGAAGGATTGCAGTATATCATCTTACTGCTCGAAAGCCGAATAGAAAGCACTGGTGGTGACTAAACGGGTCAATCCAAAGAGCGAAACCCATAGAGAAGGAATGGCCCAATGAACAATCGAATCTATTACAGTAATTGAAATGACGGAATCAGATCTTCAAGCATTGGTAGATGGGGAGATAGAAGAATCGTTGATTCTCGATTATAAGGCTGCTGATGCTCTTGGCAAATCGGATGGAAAGAAGAAGGAAATCACAAAGGATGTGTCTGCAATGGCCAACTCGGCCGGTGGGCAGATTATATATGGCATCAAGGAGTTTGATGCTGATGACCGTAAGCATCTGCCCGAAAGGATTGACCCGGTCAAGCGAACAGATTTCACTCGGGAATGGCTCCAGCAAGTCATCAATGGAATTCAGCCACGCCTAACGGATATTGAGATCGAATCGATCGCAATTGAGGGCCGTCCAGATATGGTGGTATATGTAGTTAGTATTCCTCAAAGCCACACTGCACATCAAGCCTCAGATTTTCGCTATTATCGGCGATTCAATACGCTTTCGGTTCCTATGAGTGATTACGAAGTTCGGGATGTAATGTCTCGACGCCAACATCCGTTAATAGAGTTAAGTTTTCAGATTGTTGTCAAGAAGGTTACATATCGACAGAATCCACTTCTTTCCGGAATTGGCATCCCGAATGACAAGGCAGAAAAGGTCGTTACGGAGGCTTCATTACACGTGATCGCGACTAATTTGGGGAGTCAATTTGCAAAGTATATCAATGGTGTTGTGGAGATACCCGAAGTTCTGATTCGTAAAGAGAAGAAGAGTATTATGGAATCAGATCCATTGCCAACTGACACATACCGATCTCTTACCTTCAGAAACACACGACGCGATGTTGTCGATGTTGTTTCAACGGGAATCTCGTCTCACCGAAAGTATGGAGCCTCATGGTTTGATCCGCTCCTTCCTGGACTTCACCGGGAATTGTTGGATGTCGACCTAGATTATAAAGCCTTCTCCAATTATTCCGGCAAATCCGAGTTGCGGTGGGCGGTATATGCAGACAATGCCCCTGAGCAATCAGGATCTATGGAGCTTTCTCAGATCGCTATCGATGACCAGCGCCCTGAGGAATAAATTCACCATATCGACCCTGTATCTCATTGCTTTGATTGGGTACTGGCTTGGATAGCGATGTTCACGGATCGGTTGGCCAACCGATTGAATGAAATCCGAAATAATTCAGAATGCATCAGAAGTCGACTATATATTGAACAATATTCAAGGATCAGGAAACATATATGAATTGGACCCAACATGATCTGAGAGCCTTCAGAACCTATCTGAATGAATCTCAGGAGCAATTCGCAACCAGGCTTCGAAGAGAGCGGGCACAAACTGTAATAATTGAAACGATTGATCTTTCAGGTCTAGAACAACCAGTCCCTTTTGCCATCTCATCAACTAGGAATGAAGGCTTAAGTAATCATAGTTGAATTCTATCAAATACTATCGTCGTTATACTTATGGGCAATGCCATCATGATAGATCCTTCAGAACTTGAAAGCGTGTATACGAAGTATGGTTTCGAGGTTACTTCCATTAAACAACGTGGGGTAAAGGCATTTGTACTGCGTTCTGGATATTTTCATAATGCAGACATTGTTCCGTTCATAGAAGAAGCAGACGTGGAATCAGCGAAGAAAGATCTGGAGTCATTCGGTATTGCTTGCACCATTCGCCACTTCAGCAGTATTGATGATGCACAACAACAATTATTTGCCGGTTTCTTTGCTGCTGGAGTGAGTAGAAAGCGACTCTTGCAAGACTACCAACGATTTGCAAAGGGAATTTCAGATACGATTAATGCCGAGTATTCATACGTCTCCGCACGGTACACAACCGCTTCCCAAAGCGAGGGTCTTAACCCCCAAATAGTCGAGTATATTCTTGACTTATTACGATCAGAGGGACCAGTTCTTGTAATAGTTGAAGCTGCTGCCGGGTTCGGAAAATCCTGTACTGCATTTGAGGTGCTCAAGCACCTTCTCTCAGACAGTAGCGATCAAGTCCCAATTCTTACAGAGCTGTCCTTAAATCGACAAGCAAAAATATTTCGCTATGTTCTTCTTGATGAAATTGACCGAAATTTCCCCGGATTACATTCAGATCTTGTTCAAGAGCAAATCCAAGCAGGTCGAACACCGTTAATACTTGATGGATTTGATGAATTGCTATCGCGAAGTAGCGCAGGTCAAGAGAGCTACAATGATGCTGAACCAATGCTTCAGACCATTGGTGAGATTCTAACTGGCCAAGCCAAGGTGTTGCTAACAACCAGGCGTACCGCTTTTTTCTCCGATCCAGAATTTGACAAATGGATGTCTACTAAGCCTACGGATTTTGCAGTTCATAGAATTAGGTTAGAACGACCCACCTTGGAAGATTGGTTAGGCGCAACTCGTGTACAAAAACTTGCAGGCATTTCGGCACCAATTAGTGACATCGCTAATCCGGTTCTTCTTGCATTCCTTAGAAATGTCAGCGACCAAGCGTTTGATGTATTATGCAATAATCCGGATAAGATTGTTGCAATATACCTTGAAGCCATGCTCGATAGAGAAAAGGAGCGACAGAACCTCAAGATGAGCGTCGATGACCAATTAAAGATTTTTAGAGATTTGGCAAGAGACATGGTTCGAGAAACATTCACGACCGACAGTAGAGAATACATTCAACTTCGTATTCTTGAAAGTCACACTGGTCTCCTGGATCAAGTGCGGAAACTATACAATCGTGAAGAACGCCCAACTACCGAGGAGATTGCAACAAAACTTGCCAGTCATGCACTGTTAGATCGGCGAGATGGGAATGACCAACAAGTTGGGTTTGTCAATGAATTCGTTCTCGGGACGTTAGTAGGAGATGTTGTAATTTTTGAGGATGATAGTGCAAGCTGCTCAATAATGATGACGCGCAAGCCTGAGTTGTTTGTCGATCTTGCTGCAACGGCCTATGCTGTTCAATCCGGCGAAAAGCGTGATTCCCTGTGGCATCGACTGAGCGAAGTAATCAATCACTTCGATGTAACTCAACAACTAGCGATAGACCTTAATCTTCAAAGACAGCTTAACCGCACTGTAGTCAACGCGGCCATCGAGAGCCTGATTATTTCGAAATGTTCTGTCGGAAATCACTTAATAAAGAACGCGGTCTTTTCAGATTGTGTGTTTCGCAATGTCGAATTTCTAGGCGCTGGTCTGACACAAGTCACGTTTCTCAATTGTGCGTTTTACAATTGCCATGTTACTGGACGTGCTGAGGGTGATGTTTGGGTATTTGGTTGCCGAGGGGACAAGAGCTTAATGGAGATTGAAGGACTTGTTCAAGAGAACCCAGATAAGGCGGAGACTATAGAATTATCAGATTCATTTCTTCGTAGTGTGTTAGAGAATTTTTGGCCTAAAGGTAAGGTTTATGCTGTAAGGGATAAGTCATTGCGAACATTGTATCGTGGGCATGCCGCCCAGGACTTCGATGCTGTAGCATCAGCAATTACACAACTGAGAAGGCGTGGTTTAATTCGAGTGGACCGTGATATGGCACACTTGGACCTAGACAGATTAAATGAAATAGCGAACATTCTTCAACGCGATGTGCAATAATTTGAGGGCCGACATTGTTTATGGGTTCAACTAAAGGAATTGGTTTGAATGATCGTATTTTTCGGTCGGGTGAGGACCATATCGCTCGTGAACTTCGCCGCCAAATCGAGTCGCACTTATATCGATTGGGTCTCCTCTGTCGTGTATTTGTACGAGTGAAATCCGATCAGTCCTTAAGGTCTAAACTTGATCGAAACGGTGGCGCCTACTATGTTAATGGTAGGAAAATACAGGATCTGTTCGGAGTGCGTATAGTTCTATATTTTAGTGATGATAGCGATATCGCTCAGTCGATCATCAGATCGGCATATTCATTTGACTCGGCGTCGGTTTCAGAATCAACAAATGATATATTCGGGCCTGTTAGGTGTAACTTGGTATTTCGAGTTCCATTAGAGTTGTTAGAATTCAGTGAAATGATGAAGAACCACTCAGCCATTGATTCTACCTTTGAGGTCCAGTTCAGAACTGTTCTTTCCGAAGGCTGGCATGAGGTTGAACACGATCTCCGTTACAAGAGAAGCAATGAATGGGCACATCAGGATGATCTAAACCGCGCATTGAATGGTATTATGGCAACGTTGGAAAATTGTGACTGGTCCATGATGAAAATATTTGATGAAATGGCATGGCGTCACTATAGGTCGGGAAATACTCGCGCTATGATTCAGTCGAAATTTCGTTTAAAATTTGACGGCGACGATGAGCAGCATGAGGCCCTGTGGGATTTGTTTGATCAAAATCACGAATTGAGTAAGAAGCTGTTTCGTGTAAATAGAAATGAATTACTTTGTGAGATGCTGAATATTAAGGGTGTAATTCCAATTACCTTTTCTAATATCGTCCACTTATGTAATCGATTCTTTATCAATGATGGATCGATAAAGCGATTGGAGCCGATCTTGGTTAGTGAGGTGTTGGATAGACATTTAGCCTGATCAATCCAATATGGAAATTATGGAGGGGCTTGTAACCATACCAGATTCCAATGGTGAAGCGGAATCGGTTCCGGCCGATACCAAGGAGGCCACAGCACATACCGAGATCCAGTGGCAACTTCTGAAGCTGGGCAATGACATGGGCTTGGATATATGGGCAGCGAGGAATGATCGTGGCCGATCTTATAATGGGAATCGCTATGCAGATCTACCCCGCATGAAACAGGAACTGCCCTTACAATTCGATGAGGCGACCAATAAGACCATCGAGTTGATTGACGTCCTCTGGCTGAAGGGAAATGCCATTGTAGCGGCATTCGAGATCGAGAGTACCACATCGATCTATTCAGGGTTGTTGAGGATGTCCGATCTGATATCAATGCAGCCGAATCTCAACATTCCCCTGTATCTGGTAGCTCCAGATGAGTGCAGGGACAAGGTCATCACCGAGGTGAACCGACCCACGTTCTCACGCTTGGCTCCTCCGATGTCAGAGATGCGCCGATTCATAGCCGTCACAGCACTTCGGGAACAGATGGCAACGATTGCCCCCATTGTTCGGTATCTCAAGCCAGAGTTCCTGGAGGAAATATCTGAGTCCTGCGAGGTCGAGGACGCCTAGATCAAGCACGATCCACTCTGTGACCCTTCCTTTCCACTGGACTTGGACTAAGCTGATCCAACGGATTACTACCTCTATCCCGGTCCAGACACAACTAGTTGCATTCCCAGTTCCTTAGGGCTATATTCGCCCACTAACCCGGAGGAGCCATGTTTATGTTTCTCAGGGCTATCCGCCGTTCGATCGCTAGATACTCTGTATCGTCTTACTTCTCGGTGAAGGATTCCTCTCGCCATCGGCATTTGCTACTGGCTCAAAGAAGTAAGCACCTGCATCGAACGGATGCGATCTTCCATTTGCTGGAAGGTATCGAAAACAAGCTGCGTAATCCGGGCTTACATTCTCCTACTATACCGGAGGGCGGGCCATAAGCATTGCTGACTGGTTCGAATATATCTGTACACTCGATGCTAATTGCTGTTGAATAAGAACCCAGGGAATATGGGTTGTCTAGCCATTTCATCAATCGAATGAGTCATTCGAACCGATACATTACTCTAATTCACTGAGGGAGCGTTTAGATGAAGGGAAATCTCGCTCGTTGCCGCATTTAATAGCCAGGAAAACGCCGTAACTACCTGCTGTGATTTAGCGCGCAAGATTTTACATGAGGAAAACACCAAGGCATTCAAGGACGTAATAGCAACACTGCTTGGCAACAATCAGCCAGTTTCTGTAAGACCGTTATTCAGTCAATAGACTAGGCGATTCTGGAGTGTACCAAGTTTGCTAATTTTTCAGTGTTAGTTTTTTACGATATGATGAAACCAAGTTTGTTGGTCGGTATGCTTGGTGCGTTATTTGTCATAATCGGCATGTGATGACCTTGTTAACCTTGAGCAGACCTACAAGTATACAGCAATAGCTAAAAGGATGATTCACACTACTCGGTGCAGCAATAAATCACTTTGCTGAGATAATAATATGAAAATTTGCGTTTTACTCTTGATACTTGCCACCTCGCCAATACTTGCACAAACTGAATTTCCAATTCAATCAGCATTCAATAAAAAATGGCAACAGAGCTTATACGTGGAAAATGCAATGGATTTACTAAAGGACCGAGGAAATCTGGGCGAAATATTTAACATCAAGGCGTTCACGGAGACATACGAGCGTTACAAGAAGTCCGGCGTAACGTTTAGTCAAGCCGAAATGCAAGACTTTCTAAACAAGGGCGGCTCAGATATCGATAAGTTTAATGCACTCGCAACCTCATTATCAACTTATAATCCCGGCGGGAATATAGTCGAATATGCTAAGGCCGCCAGTACTCTTGCTGGAACAATGGCCAATAACCCTGTTGCAAAAGTAGCATCAACGACAACCAATGCTCTACTAGATGTAGGAAGTAGAGCTGCCAAAACCGTCTTTGGACCGACAGCACAACGCAATGCCCAGGGAGAGGTAGTTGACTATGTCCATGAGTTTAATGAAATGGGGCGGACCGAGCTATCTTATGCACTTACCCTTGCTAATCAAGACCCGGAATTCAAAGCTGCTCTAGATGCTTATTTAGCACCGCGAGTACAAGTCAATATCGATACTCCAGCCGACCAAATACTAACATCGAACAAGAAACTTCAGAATAATGTACTTATACGAAACCTAAAAACAACGCTCGATCAAATGGCTGAAGACCAGCACATAACTACTGACGAGCTAAAACAATTTTTGTCTCAAGATAATGCACTGACCACAAAATCTGTGGAAGCTAGCGTAGAAGTGCTTTCAAAGATTGCAGAAATTAAAAAAGGGATAAATGACGCTAATAAGAGAGCCCAGGCAGAGCAGGACCTGCAACAAAAGCAAATCGCCTTGAATAATGCGATCCAAGATGCCCATGCCGCTACCGACATCATAACTACCTTTGTTGGATTTGACGATCCTAAGCTTGCTCATTTCCTCTCTACAAGCAGTCATAGTACAATTCAGATTGTGGGATCGATCAAACAATTTAGTTTGGGCAGTATGAGTGCCACAGTGATGACTGGTAATATCGTTGGGGCGGTCATGAGCTTTTCATCACTATTTGGTGAGGCCGAGCCTAGTATCGCCGATATACTAGTGCCGCGCCTTAATGCGCTTCAGGAGCAAATTTCGAACTTGCATCAGGCAATGGAGTATTATTTCAAGCGTGTGGATGCCCGTTTGGACAATATCTATACTACTCTACAAAACGGAATTTATGATATAAAAACTGATATCCGACATGTAGACCAGAAACTAGATGGCATTCTAGACAATATGGGCCGTGCAAGAGATCAGTTGTATAAATTAAATGAAGCAATTGATCGAAGATTTCTCGCGCTAACTGATGAGAACAAGAGTCTTGCATACAATAAGGTGTTGGGATGGAAGGACTTGCACGGGAAATCAGTATCGTCTATCACTAAAAATGACCTTGATGAAGGGTTGACCAATTTTTACACATGGTCAACAGTGTGGTCGAAAGATGCCATCCACTCTGGAATATTACACACACACGTTAATGAAAAAACTCTGTCTGACGTAGAACAGATGGAGAATGTTTTTGCTGAACTAAATAATCCTATAGAGCGTCTACAGCTAATTGCAAAGCTCTGTAGCATATTAGGTAACAAAGAGGTTGCTCCTACTAACGATGGGATGCTGCCTAATGGTTTGATATGGATGCTCGGAAGCGAGTCCTATTTGAGGGCTCTAAAAGAATGGGATGAAATGATGAGGTATGAAGGTTATACGCCTCAAGGCCAGCTTAACGACATGATAGGGATTGGCCAGGAAGTTCATCAAGCTATACAAGCTATTACTTTAGACAGAGCCTCGAAACAACCAAAGAGGGAATTTTTTCATACGATTATTGATCTATTAGGAATAGAAGGAGACCGCCTAGATAATGCACTCAAGGATGTTGAAAGGAAATTTAGACAAGAACGTAATATATCCGATGATCTTGAGAAATTCCATTTTTGGAATAATCCTGGTCAGGCAACAGAGTATTTGCCAACTAATTTGGTAGCCCGAGATCGAAATCATCGGGGGCCCGATATTCCCATAACAGCCAGAATCGTTTCAGCCTTTGTGCCAAATGGATTACTGGCGGCAGAGGAACTTGGTCTCGGATACATCAAGTTTGTTTGGGACTATGAGGAGGCTAATCCAAACGAATCTGCAGAGATAGGTCGTGTTAACGGAATCCTTCTCTATGCCGGACTAGTACCAAATGATGTCGGCAAGAAGATTTTGGGCCCGGCCTCTGAATTATCAAAAACAGATGAACTTTCTGGTCTCGTATTTACTTCGCGAGCTAGCCTACGTGGAATACCTATCGAAAAAGGTAGCGAAACAGCCAAAGTTAATTCGTTCATAAAAGACAATTGGATGTCGGGCTTAAATCTTGCAGAACGATTCGTTAAGGATTTCGACCTTCGTTACGCAAAGTACCAGAATGATCAAGGGTATGCCGGACATTGGCTTGGAGCAGTGAGCTTGAATCGAAGGCTGGAAGAATACATGCAACCGCTGCGGCGAAAGCTTGCTGATACAATCCTGAATGTAATACGACGAAACACGGGAGGAATAAGAGATGAATCAGTTCGCTTTCGTGCCGTGAATCGTATTGTCCGATCCATCATTGAGCTTGGCCTGTCTCGGTCTACCCAGTCAAACGATAGCTTGCGTGCCATTTTGTATGGAAAGAAGCATATTCTTGACGCACAGGAAATCCTAGATAATTTTACTCGATATTATACCGAGATTGCTGATGCAAGGATTGAGGAAAGGAGCCAGGAATTAAACAACTGGGATAACAGGCTAAAGCAAATAGTCAAGGAAAATCCAACATTCGACGCTTTCGCCACACAGTTAATCGCTATGTACAAGGACCAAGCCCGCCCTTGGATAATTAACGGCTATGGTGATGGACGTGACCCGGACTATTCTATGAAGGGAGCATCAGATTATCGACGTGGCCTTAACGAGATGCTAGAGAAGATCATCGTAGACCAGGTTCTAATAAATGGGTTTAGCGGCGAGCCGTTGTCAGATGTTGAGATGGTTTTGGCTCGTCTTGGGGCGGCTAGATCAAAATGGAACGAATCGTCATATAGAGGCGAAGATGCTTCATCGGAGAAGTCTACAGAGATCTATCGCAGTATGAATCGGTATGGCGTTGTTGCCGGGCCGCTATTTGGAGTGGGCGTTAATACAAATATTAGTTCCGTTATAAGGCTTGAGGGCCGTACTTCATTAATTGCTGGTACGCTTGAGGGCAGTGTTTATTTGCTAGGAGACAATACTGCGCCTTTCATAGGAATTGGTGGAGGATATCTAAATCAATCCCTATCCTTGGAACCGCCGGTAAACCGGGTAAAATGGGGAGAAATGCACGTGGGGATTGAGTACGCTTGGCCAAAATGGTTCATCGCGGGTAATTTAAAATATTTATTTACTAAGAGCGAGACAGCACATGGGGAACCGGCGGCGTTTCGCGTTGGTAGATGGTTGGGTGACATAGTACTTGGAGTGCGGCTCTTCTGAGCTCGTGGGGAAGCTGGCGAAGTACTTGGAGGTAACGGGAAGTAAATACGGATCGGGGTGAAGATAGGCTTCGGGACGATTCATATTGGTGCCTGGCCTAGATGAATGTCACGAAGTTTAGAAATGTTCGTGCGATGTTGGGCTGAGTGACAAGCTTTCTAGATTTATTATCTTTTTCTAATACTCTAGATCTATCGGGAAGATGCCATTATTTCCACGGACTCGTATCCTTGCACAGTTTGTAGTGCTATTTGTTGTGTTGTCTTTCGATACTTCGTCGACTTGCTACGGTCAATCCTTGGAATCTTCTCTCGGCTGGTCCAACTTTATCGAGACTGTCTCGCCAATTGACAACTACTTTACTCTGACCAATCCCCCGGCCGGGACCATCAGTGTATCCTTCTACATAGACAAGTATAATGGATCATTGCCAATCCAGATCGATAATAAGGGGTCAGATGGCTGGGTGAAGTCTTTTGATATGGGGCTAGTGAAGCCGGGGGCCACGCTATCAGTCGTCTGCTTGAACTGGAAGGGGGATACCCTCGGTTCTGTACTCCGGCATCCAATCGATGTGCTTCCACGACCAGCCTGGTTGATCGAGGCGACCATATCTAGTGTTCAAGTATCTGGCCACTCGATCTCGATGCAAGCCAACTATCCAATCGCGGCCCTTGTCGACCAACAGGTGCCAGATACTATTACGGCAATAGGAAAGAGGCGATTCTCGATGTTTGGTGGATCGGTTCAGATGGGAATCAAGTATAACCTCGATGATCGTACATCTCAGGTCTCTGACCCAGCTATGAGGTTCGGCGTCAACATCTTCAATCAGAAGAAAGCATTCAGGTCGATCCCGATCCGTCAGGGGGCATTATCGCTCGATACCAACTTTAACCTCTCTGCCCGGGTGGCCGATTCCAGCTATGTCAGGCTGTTCAGTATCGATGTCCCCACGATTTCCATTCCGATCTCCTTCTTTGCAGATATCGAATTTGACGCAGGATTGGACTTCTGGGCGACCTTGAAGGGAAGTGCAGTGGTTGGCCAGCAGGATGGAGCCTGGGGCTTTATAAAGGATGGGAACGATGTTACGCGGCTATCAGGGAGGGTCTATGGCACAGGGTGGATGCGTGGGGGGATAAGCGTCCTGCTCGGGTTAGCCTCTGTACGGGGAACCCTCGGTGTGAACGAGATGCTCGGTGGGGCTTTGACCTATGTGAGCGTCCCTACCCCGAAAACTGAGACTTTGTTCGGGGGCAATCTATCTGTTTGGGGCGAGCTTCGAGCTAAGGTTCTATGGTGGACGGTGGCATCTATTGGCCCCAAGACTCTCTATCAGACGAGTTTTGGTAATCTCCCTGGTCGAATTATCAGAACAGACCCAGATGGCGCCCTCGGCAAATCCACGACCATCCAGGTGAATCCGGCATTTGAGGTGCCAGCTCATAACCCGCAACCAGCGTTAGATTCCAGAAACAGAACCTTGGTCTCGGCATGGCTCTCGGATTCTATCGACCATTACGATCTTTGGTTGGCATCTTTGCACGATACGGCCTCTCGTTTTGATCTGCCGGTTCATGTCCTGCAGAACTATCGTCCGATGATGAGTCCCCAGATTTCCGTTACTCCCGACGGATCAGCATTCATGGCCTGGTGCCAGAGCCGCTATACTCCCTCTACAATCCCGCCAAATGCCTCGCTCCAGAACGTGGTTGCCTCCCAGGACATCGTTGTAGCCCTCTACGACGGCCAATCACAGGTCACTGGTCCAGCGGCCCCCATCGACGACGATTCTACGGGGAATGAAACTGGAAGGGCCGAGGCAGAACCCCGAATTTGCTCCATTGATGATTCCCATGGCCTGGTCGTATGGCTCGGCCGAAAGGATGGCGATAGTACTGTTGGCGTCTGGTCCTCGAATCTAGTCCGCAGTGGAATGTCGCTCCAGGCGTCAATACCCCAATCGATCAGCTCGGTAGAGGGGACCAACAGGAATCTTACCCTCACAAGGCTCGGAGACCATCAGGCCATGGCCTTCTGGGTAAACGATCTTCCACCAGGGCCTTCAGGAAGGAGCGATACCCGCATTATGTATTCAACATACAATGGAAGCTCCTGGAGCGCTCCAGCGACCTATATGGTAGGAGTATCACCAATGGACAAGTTCGGTGAGGTAGCCGTGTCGATGTCCAACGATCAATATGGCGTAATAGCTTCAACATTCTCCACACGCGACAGCAACGGCCATATTGACCGATCAGTTAATGCTGATATCTGGGATATTCAAAAGGGGCAATGGAACTCCGGAACGAGCTATCACCACGCGGATACTACTGCTGACTTCCAGAATCTTCAGGTATCGATAAGCAAATACGGGAAGGCCGCTGTCTCCTATCAGTCGATTCCACGGGCCTACGATTCAGCCGTGAATGATAATGGTAGCCGCATTCTGGCCCTGATGGATCTCCAGTATCTGGGCAACGGATGGCGTGAAATTCGAGGGATGGACCCCTTGAGTAATCCTGCATCCTTTGTATGGTCGGCCCAGACGGCATTCGGGACGGATGAGACATTTTATGAGCTGATGGAGGAGAAGGGAGACAGCATCGCCAGGAATGCGAAGAGATTTGGTGAACGGAATCTGAATCTTGTACTCCGAGCAGTTCACGTATATAACGATCTAACGATTGGTGATATCGATGAACCAGGAACTCCGACTGGACGAGAAACGGATGTCGAGGAAACTGAACGAGATCTGCGCCGTGCCGGCGCAGAAGTCTCAACAATTGGCAATCAGATTGTACTCTCCTACAATGTTCGCCAATCATCGAGGGTCAAGATTCAGATATATGATCCGAGTGGGGCCAATAAGGGAGTGATTCTCGACCAAGTTCTGGAAAGTGGGGAGTACCGAACGAGAGTCTCTACTGAGGGTCTGGCAAGTGGGCTGTACCTATGCCAGGTGATGATTGATGGGAATATGAGTAGCAATGCATTTGTTATTCGCTAATAGCAATATTTTATATTGTGATATTAGAATGTTGACAAAGTTCACGTAAAAAGACTTCGATATTTTTATGGCAGGCACTGATTCGAATAGTCCGCAGCCACTACCGGCACTCCAATACATATTTCTGAGCGCCGGGGCATTCGTTTGTGCAATCGGTATTTTACTTGCCTACATTATTTGGGCCGAAGACTTGATTCGATCTGGTATCAGTCACGATGTGTTTTATGTATTATTGATTCCCTTGGGGCTTAGTGCAGCAGCTTTCCTGTTCGGGGCAATGCGATCATTCGCACGTATACAAGGTCTAGAGATAAGCAAGAATCTTGAATTAGGTGGGCCTGCGGCAATCTTTGTACTAGTTGTAATCGCTGGATTTAAAATAGTTCCTGCTGCACCCGATACCTTTGATTTCACAGTGTTTGTGCGGGGGAACAACGAGAGCCTAGATCGAGCTATCTTTAATGGTGATCTAAAAATCGACATTGAAGGTACCCGTAGCAGTTCGCATATAGACAAAGATGGCAGAGCACAGTTTCAAAAAATATCGGCTAAATATTTAGCACACACTACACGGATTGTTTCCGATGTTAATGGATTTAGACTTGTTGCACCAGATTCGGTATACAGCTTGTCGTGGAAAACAGTATATGTTCAATTGCAGCCAGATCGACAGGATTCCTTAATATACGGTCGTGTCTTTGATTATTCTGGAGATCCACTAACTAGTATAGCAACAGTTCAAGTGGGGCAGTTGAAAACAAAAACTGATAGCTTCGGAAGGTTCAGGCTAGAGGTGCCACCCAATCTGCGAAGAGAAACCTATTTCGTTGTTGCAACAATGGATGGGTTTCAACAATATACAGACTCTGTCTATACTACAGGTGACTCTATAACAATTCCGATGGTTAGGTAGGCTATGAGATCTATTTCAGTCATATTCTTGCTTATCCTTGTTGTCCAGCTACATCTGTTCCCACAGGAAATACGTGGGTATGTCAAAATCAAGGGTACACCACAAAGGCCACTGGTTGGTGCCTTAATCAAAGGGGTAGGATCGAATCAGGCCCAAACTGGTTCTGAGGGGACCTTTGCGCTCAGATTTCAGGGGCAAAATATTGGTGGTCCAGCAAAGCTGCAAATCGGCAACCGTGGTAATTTCACCGTGGCTAATATACGATACCGGTACTGCGAGCCTGTGCTGGTTCAATCTATTATCATTCCAAGGAATCCGGAGGATTCGGTAACTATTCTTGTTGAACCTGCTACAAATACAACCAAACCTGAAACAATTGAGCGGGATGAACAAAGAATTCGCGAGTACCAGCAGCAGCATCAAGATAATTATAAAGTGAACCGCAAGCTCGACCGAATCGACGAAAAAGTTGGATACCTAGCAGAGAAATTAAATGAATTAGCGACTCCTGTAAGTCCACAGCTAGCCAAAGCTAACGAATACTACAAAAAGGGCGACTATCAGTCATCACTTCAGGCAATCTCTACCGAACGGGCAATGAGTGAAATTGAGCGTGCTGACAAACTGAGAATCAGAGCAATCCAGGACCTTCTATTTAAGGCACGGTTGTTTGCCGTAACAGGTATGTACGACAGCTCGTACTCAGTCTACACAGCTCTCATTAAAATTGACTCCAGCAATATCGAGCTACTGAAGGAATTCGTGTTCGTAATGGGTTCCAAGTTAAAAGGCGGAAATGACGAAACCCTAAGTCGTTTAACTAAGGCCCTCAGGTTATCTACCACACCCCATGATTCGGCAGAGTGCATTGCGATACTAGCCGTCCATAATCTTCGTAATCGAGCATTTGGGGAAGCCTTGTCGTTGTACGAGCGTGCCTTCAATATATCCAAACGGGATGACGATGCCGATACTACCAAAGCGAATCTTTTTCTTGCAGCGGTTGCCGCAGACGCAAGTAGTTCTGCTTTTCTTGCTCAGGATAGTACTAGGGGTATCTATTGGCACAGGGTGGCCTTCGACTATTACAACCAGAAAGCGCATTCAGATGGAAGCTATTATCGATACATAGGTGATTTAATTGAAAATCTGCGCTTTAACATGCGCGCCTACTGGGTTTCTAAGTATCCAAATCTCCATATTGATGAGGAAGCCTTTGATAAGTTTGCTCTGCCGAGCGACGAGCGCCTCCGACAGCTTGCATCATATCTGAATGCAATTCACTACTTTGAGGGAGAAGTCCTAAAAGCATCACGGGGTAATGAAAAGCCTCTGGCAACGATCGATATTAGATACGGTGCGCGCACTTATTTCCTTGATGGCGTTCTAATTGATCGACATTTTCCAGGAATGAATTACGGGCTGAACAAGTTGTATTTATGTCTATCACTATTAAATGCTGCTTCAGTTTGTCCGCGTCTACCCAGTGAAGAGAAAATGTTAGATATTAACGAAGAATGTGATGTTGAGGACGCTATTAGCATGTGTCAGCAGGCTTTGAAGCTTTTGCCATCTGCAATTGAGGCAGATACATCACGGCTTACAGTAGCTCAGTTAATACTGTGGCGTTGGTCGCTCTTGGAATACTATTATGGCAATACTTATGAAGGCATCAAGCTCGGAGTCCGGACCCTTGATACTATGAGGGAGCTACTAAGGCGAAAACCTGAACCGCGGTCGGGTCAGATTGCGTCTTACACGTCTGGAGTGGTAACGTTGTTGAATAAATGCGTGAATTCACTGGAAGACTCTGTAGGATATAATCTCGGTCAACGAGAGGTGAAATTCTTGCGTTCAAGCTTTAACAACCTTGCAACTGATAATGAACTGTTTGACATTCTTCGGGTCAGTTATACATGGGTAAAGAATATCATTACGGCCCTTGGTTCGCGTGAGGAATCGCGGAATTATATGCTGGCGGCTGGGGAAAAGGAATTGGATCGAATTAAGCGATTGGCTAAAGACCGCCTGTCTACTAGCCTTGATTCGAGATGGCAGCAGGAGCTAATGGCGTTTGATGAGCTGGAACGTTTGCTTGCAGAGGCCATTAAAATACCGGCCCAGTCTATAGCAGTCAATTTTAAGAACCGAACAGCCTATAGGTTCCTGGACCACGCAAGCAATTTATCCGCGCTCGGCCCGCAGAATTTATCCCTAGCATCTGCCGAGAGAGAAGAGGGACTCCGCAGGCTAATGGCGATTCTTTCTGAATACACGGATAGTTGTAGATACTTTGGTGCAGTAACAAGTAGCTTGTGCTATATCATTAGGTTCGAATACCAATTCGGGCGGCCTACCAGATTGCCCGAGGAGATTGATTCACTGGTTCGGCGTGTGGAGAAGTATGGTTCAGAATGTGCAGACGTATTTCAGTCCGCAGATTTTTTATCTATTGTGTTAATGGATATTGCTTTGAAAGTGCGCCAGTGCAGATTTAACGAAGCCTTAGAGGGGTTTTGGGCAGCCCGACAACAACGTGTTGAGTTTCCCAGAGAGTTCTTTCCGCTATTGCTCGTGGCTGGAATTATGGAAGGAGATTCAAGAAGCGTGAAATTTTTCAGCACAGTTATCGAGCCAACTATTCCTGCTATGGTCCTTGTCAGACCCTCGTCAGGGGCAGGTATACCGTTTGAGCTGGTACCACTAGGGGAGTGGATTGAAAGGATGAATATCGAACTTCGTAGTTGTCCCAATAATGATACATCTCGGATCGAGTTAGCAATTAGATTACTCAAGGAACGCACTGATAAATAGCAGCTCACTTCTTTCAGTTACATCAGTGCCTATGGGCATTTCGTGCTGTACTCAACAACCACCTTTCTGCGTCCTTTAGTGTATACGTGTTGGAAATGAGAATTCGGCTCACGAGGTTCTATCTGCGATGAAACGGTGCTTATGCCCGTTGCTGATGTATTAGTGCCGACCAAATTCCTCCTACCTATTTATAATAGCCTTACCTTCCTTAACCCCATCTCCAGCCTCAACCCTATACATATACACCCCATTTGTCAATTCTTCGGTGCCCAGCCTGATCTTCTGAACTCCAGAACCCATCCTCATACTCTCCTCTGCCACCAACTTACCCTGGCCATCGAACATCGAGATCTTTACGGTTCCTTCGGTTGGTAGGACCAGGTTGAAGGTGATCTCGTCTTTGGCCAGTAGGGGGGAGACAAAGACCTGAAGTTCAGACCGGTTCCGATCTCCCTTTACATCAAGGAGAAAGAACGCGAAGTCTGCATAGACCGGCAGATGATCCGACCCGTCATAAAGAGCCTGGGCAATCTCGTCTGATACAGCACCGTTCGGAATCTGATTGATAGAATCATTGAAATGCTTGCCATCGTTACCGTAGACCGTATATGATTCATGGTCGTAATGGTTGAGCATGGCCCGGTTGGCAAGGATAAAGTCAAACCTGTCATCCATCCCGCCACCTATGAACCCTCCATACTGTCTTATGTGGGTCGATTGGGTGTGAAATCTGGCAAAGGAAGAATCAGAATGCCACTTTCCCGGAGCATTAACTGGATCGTAGAGCATCCGGTCATCTGGAAAGGATGAGTTAAAGAGAAGCGTGTCATAGGGCGCATCGGTCGAGGCATAGACGTTGAGATCTCCGGCCAGGACGATGTTCTCATTCCTACCGAACTGTTCGATCACATTGCGAACAACCAAAGCCTCATTCAGCCGGGATACCTTATCGGTATCGAGCGTTCCAGCCTTGAGGTGCATGCTCAGGATGTTGACAGTATCTCCCGTGACCCGGCTGATGAGACTGTATATCGCGATGTCCCGGAGATCGGTGGGGAGGTAGGTGGTGCCGTTTAGTGTGGTTCGGGTCGAATCGTAGAAGAGTCCGTTATCACTATCTGGGCCATCGTTGAAAGGGGCGTAAGCATACCGATCAGGCCGAACCTGCTGAAGTACAGACTGCCTGAACTCCTCCATGCCTTCCGCCTTGTACATCTCCTGAACCACGAGCACATCCGGATCGATACCCTTCATGATCTTCACGTAGGAACTGTCCCGGGGCGAGGGTCCAGCATCCGGGTACTGGAGGAGGTTATAAGTGGCGATGCGAATGTTGAAGATGAACTGCGCTTGTAGGCCAATTGGAACCAGAAGGAGGAGTACGAAGAAGAGCAGGATGTAGTGAAGTGATTTCATATAAGGAATGAATCTAGAATCGATTCTGAATGGAGTGGGTCCAAGATACTGAACGAATTCTGAATCTCTTCAGATGCTCGGCGCCGGCGCCGAGCTTATTACTTGCACTCGGAGTGTGTCCCTGGACCAGATAACGACTGGGGCCAGCGTGATCGATACGAGGATCACTCCCAAATTTCCGTGAGGCAAGTAGGACACAATCGCCGATCACCAAGATTAAATTCTTGTTAGGAGATCTACCGTATTGACAATGCAACATTCATTAACTAAATTCCCCACCGAGATGATAATTACCTGCCAGGTATCATCTCAATTGCCTAACATCGGATCGACCAGATAGATGTGCACCCTCTAGGCGACACCCTTGCTTCTGCCCAGCACGAAACGGCAGATCCACCTGTATCGCTAATTGATTCATAAAATTGCCTTCCTTGAAAACAACCGACTCCTGATTCCAGCTAGGGTTCGGGAGTCGGGGATATATCCTTGTTGAAAGCCGCATCACTCGGACCAGAGTAGCTTTCTCAGGATAATGATTCGTCATTTGATCCCAATTATCGTTTGCCATTCATGAAAACTACTCTGAATGGTCATAGGGACCGTATTGCCAAATCGATATGAATAATCCGACAGTCATTATTCTAACACCCCCACCATGACGTAGTGAGATAAAGTATTCACGGACAACCATAGATCAATTGATAATTTATCGAGATTGAGTTATGAGTGATTTCTCATCTATTCAAAACAGATTGTCGCTTGCTAGGCAGATTGTACAACGAATCGCCACAGTCTTGGTGCTTAGTACATTGGCTCTATCATCGACTTCATATGGACGATCTCGACATAGTACAATAAGGAAGGGAGCCGTAGCGGGAGTACATGTACATAAGAAGCGGCAGTCAAAGCCAAAGAAAGTGGCGGTCAAGCCAGCAACGACTTTGAATCTCGAAGATTTAGTCTTCACGGGACACTATCGAAAGAATTCCAAGATCTCAATTGTGCGATCGGCCAGTGGTGACATTGTTGCTGCTCAACACTTTGCAAATCTCCGGGACCTTCTGAACGATCTCCCACCTGACGCTACTATTCGGTCAAAGTATCATCTCACTACGAGTAATGTTAGCAATGTCATACAGGAACGAGTGGATGAGGAGAAAAAGAATGTAGAGGTAGACTGCTGGATTCACGCGATAAAATTTGAGGACCATAGCAAAGGGGCTGGTAACGACAATGACTTCCACATCATTGTAGGGAGTTCGTCCAATCCAGCTACCGCAAAATATATGAACGTCGAAGTCTCTGGCCTGCCCTCGACAGATGGCAAGGATAAGGATGCAATCCGGGGAACCCGAACGAAGCTCCTCAGCATGTTCCCTGGAAAGCATTTCACCGATCACTTCACGCTGATTACTCCAGCCAGGCATGTAACCGTTCGAGGATCGCTCTTCTTCGATGGTGGGCACGCAGCCGGAGCAGTGGGACCGAATGGTAAGAATCCAACAACAGTCTGGGAGATCCATCCGATTGTTAGTATTGAGGGTCTTTAGACAGACCGGTTGGTCGTGGTTCTAACGCTGCCTAAACTGAGTCGCTACAAACGAAACGTCATTTAATATCTTATTACGATGAAGGAATACAGGTATCCTGGCTCATTATTTCATTTACTCCCCCTTGTTGCCTTCCTGTTGGTCGCCATAACCACCTGCTATGGTGCTGGAGGAACCCGGGATGATTCATACATCATCTATATCGGTAATTTGAACTATGATTCAATAGCAGATACTTTGCGTGGCTATCGAGACTCGACATATCAGTTAACTCCGGACCGGATCTGCTGGGGGCAAATTGATTCGAGTCGCATTAATAGTCATAAGAAAGCGCCGGCCCCGTTAGAAACCACAATTGAGTACCCAAATTGGCGCAAAATTGCGATGTCCGTGGCAGTACAGGATGTGAATGCTGATACCGTAACCGATATCATCTTCTACTTCTGGGGAGATGCCGGAGATGTTAATCACAAGAAGGATACGTTGCGAAGCCTTGTTGTCTTTGGGCAATCTGGACTGCAAAAGACAAAGAAGATCAACCTTGCAACAATCAATAATGGGTTTCAAGAAAGGCCATTCTTTGCCATGGATCTGCGGCTTGGGAGTGGGCTAAAGCAAAAAGGGCGAAGAGACCCATCAGGAAGATCCAGCTACATCCTGGAAAAGATTAGCCATACAGTCAAACAGGGGGATACCAGTCACCACTCGGCCCCCAATGTTCTGTCAGTTGAGCCAACAGTATCAATCTACCCTAATCCTGCAGCGTACGCCACGAATGTGGAAGTAAAGAAACTACAGCCTGGTGATTATCGAGTTGAGCTGGTGGCTGTGAACGGAATGCGATATCGCGACCAAGAGATCAATGTTGGAACCAGTGGCGAATTTCTGCAAATGCTTCAACTAAGTGATGTCCCGACCGGATACTACGTAGTCCAGGTCTTTACCAGCAATACCGTTGTTGGCTCTTATCCGGTGGTGGTGGTTCATTAGCCACGGTCGATCCCCGGAGTTTCTCTATTCGTCGTAAGCTCATTCCCAAAACTTCATTCGTCCGCTTGTATGAAAGCAACTAACTCAACGCTGCTTAGAATAGTCCTGGTCAATGTATCCCTCCTTGCCCTTATTGGAAAGCTGAGTGCTCAGTATAGCCAGGATGTTGCAAATCTAAAATCTGCCTCTGAGCAATATGATGAGCGGGGATACTACGGAAGCAAAGCTATTTCAGTTGATGGTAAACTCTCAGTCGGTAACGCAAATGGGAATGTTTCATACTCATATCCTATTTCCAGCAACTATCATCGCGGATACAAGCTCAATGTCAATCTAAACTATTGTAACTCAGTAGCCTTTACGGCATTTCATAAAATCAATCTATCTGACCCCGGATATTACGATCCAGAGAGTGCATTTACCTACCCCAATGCATATCAGGGTTGGTCAAAATTTCACCAGAATCGTCCAGCCTGGATCATCGGCGTTAATGGATTTGCCATCCAGGCTATTTCAACAGCCACTCATTTCCATTCGGACCCGGCATCACCACTGTTCAACTCGATGTCATATGAGTTCAACGATAATCATATGATTTGGCTGATGGATGGCTATGACTATTGTAATAGAATGGAAGATTTTGGTGCGGGTGCCTCATTCTTGTCTCAATATGATGATGTAATTAAGTTGCTCCGAGATGATGGCAGTGTGCTGGAACTGCATAATATCAACCCATCTGCGACATCTGGATTTGCGGATTCAGCAACTGCCCTCTATACGGGATATTATCATACTCTCCAGGCAAACGATAAGGGGTATGCAAAGGTCGAGTACGATACTACATACTGGACACCATCGATGCGAGAGATAGATAATGAACAATGCACGTGGTTTGCACCGCAAATTCCACGGAAAGTCCATTACTATGCCGGAGACGGCCTTGAGTATATCTTTAGAGAATGGACGGCCCCATATGGAATGGGACCATTGCGGGATCTAATATCCCGATCTAGTGGTGTATGGTCAGGGCCAACGATCTTCTATCTGGAGCAGATTCGGTCCAGCGGAGGTGTTGTAACAAACTTCGATCGCTATCGCCATTATCCGATCATCCCCGATATGTTTTCGCTACATAATGTTGACTCTACACGGGGTCGTGCGCCCATCTGGAATTTTGACGATCACACAATTACGTACGGGACAAACTCGCTCACAATTGAGGCACTTGGACGAACGACAAAAGTGTTCTTCAATCGGGTAATGCTGAGTGGAAACGCTGTCGATCAAGATATGCTCGGTGATGAGGGATTGTGGCTCCCACTGGGGGGATTTGGAATGCCAGGCGATCATACAAGATATCTTGCCACAGTGAGCGAGACAGACCCAGAACCATATAAGTCGTGGCTTGGGTATGTTACGCAGATAGTTGATCCGGAGGGCAGAACTACGAACTTTGAATACGAAAAATATACTACGAAGTACAAGAACTTTGGTTTTCCGAGGCCTAAAAATGGAATCGGCAATATCGTGCTTACGTTAGACAATCTTCGGTTACATCGCGTTATTGAGCCAACTGCGAAGTATTTCATTGACTATTATGGAGTAGGTGGGGCAGACTACAATCCTGCTACTCCACGCATTCTGGAGCCACCGAATAACACGCATGACTTCTACACGCTTAATAACGTTGTTAAGAGGGTTCAGAAATACGATCCTACAGATACGCTGTTGACTATCGATCAGTATTACTTCAGCATGCATTTTGATGGCAATTCGCCATTGATCGATTACAGTATAGTGAAAAATACGGACAATCTTACCGGGAAGTACAAATCAACCCAATTCGATTACTTTGCAGACCAACTCCCCAGTAGTTTGGTAGGAGTTCCTGGCCCGAGGTTTACGGAACTCCGGGGTGTTACCGAAGTTGCCGGTGGTGTAACCACCTACACTGCAACCCAATACGGATTCCTTGGTCAGTACCCAACCCCCAATACAGGGACCACGTGGAACACCATGTTCTTCATTCCAGAACTTAAAAAGGAAGTCTACGTTAACTCTGTCTTGAAGCAACGGCAGACATTTCGATACAATGTTGACACAGTTCGAAAATTCGGATTCGACACATCTCTGACAAGGAACTTCGGCCAGGATGCCATTCGAAAGATTACTCGTACCTATGACGGAAATGGAACGTTGCAGACGTTAGATACCACAGATTTTCTACATCTACCACTGCTGGATACCAATTATACAGTGGTGGATACATCGCTGCTTAAGTTCCCGACCCAAGCTAAATACGAACATTATCGTGATTCCGTAGTAGCTTTAGGAGAAGTCTGTCCTAAATGGGAAATTATGATGTTCCGCCCTGGGATCTACACCTACGACCTCGATACGGTCAGTGGCCTTGCATCTCTCCCGCCCACCTATAGTCTGACCAAGCGTAATGTTACATACGATGCTTCTGGCAACTTGCTGGGTGGAAAGCTGTTTATATACGATACGAATTTCATCCCTGATGTAAGTGCCCCTGCACCATATCGAGGAGGAATACTTGCCGACACCATTATCAGTCGTGGAGATCTACATCGAGTTCTCGGTAACAGCTACCGGTATGATTGGTCGTATGGGGCAACGTTGCCTTCCTACAAAGGCAATGCTAACGGAAGCGGGGTCGATATGTTCTACGGGTTCCTGCCCGTATACAACCCATTGACGGGATATTATGGTGGACCCACGGGCAAGATCGTTCAAGATAACAATACTGTATCGACCCGTGAGTTAAGTGGAGATTACTTTGGCGTAGGATATGGGCTGCCGCAGCTTGAACGAAAAAGCGTTCGGCGTTATAATCCTGCTGGCTCACTGGTTAGCGATACCCTGTTACATCATTATCAGCGAACTTTCTATGGCCTAGTAGCCGAAGACGTTGATGAAAACGGGTGGATGTCAAGTTTTGATTATGACCACAATGGCAGGGTGACAAAGGCCGTGCTCCCGTATGACTTTCAGGCGGTAGACAGTGTTACCCACACGGAGTTTGAAAGTAGTGAGTCCTACGAATCAATAGGGTGGTCCGACTATACATCATATTCTGATACGGTACATTGTGATCCGCACGATGCGATTTACACGCCACTAAGCTACAATACAGTGTTGCATGGCGTGCTAGGAGCTGATTATCCTGAGCACCATATTCCAAACTGCTCAACCGGAGTGGTAACACATAAGAAAGATGGTCCTTCAATCCAGCGAACAGTAACATCTCCTATTCCGTATGACTGGCGGTCACCTGCGGTTGGTCACATTGATTTCCTCACAAGGCCAGATGGTGTCGATTCTGTCCTCCGTATCGACAGTGCCTACCTCGAATTCTATATCACACAGGCGTTAGGAAACTGCGTCAATCTTGTTGTAGAAATTCCCCTGTTAAGCTTCTCTGAGACTTACGTGTTCAATTGCAGTGTACCTGCTATGGATAGTATCTCCGCTGGAAACTACCCGTTTAGAATCGACCTGTCTGATTATACGAATGATCTGAAGACAATCGGGCAGATCGGGGTGAAGTTCTCAGTGACTACCCTTAACGGACAGGTGGCCCTTGTCAGTGGGATCAATGGCGAGGATACGCGACCGCGCCTTCATATGAAAGGTCGGTTCAGAAAGGTTGATCGGTTTGGGGACTACACACTTGCATACACCTACAACGATGACTCGCTGATCAACAATACCTCTGTCAAAGTTGACGACTATAGGCATACGTTTAACACCTGGGACACAACCTCCCTGGGTAGATTCCGGCGAACCGCATCGAAGCACTATTTTGGTGGAGATGGCCAGATACGAACGTCCCGGTTAACAATAGGTTCAGAGACCTCGCCGATTCGGATCGATACGGTAACCACCTCGCACACGGGAATGGGGCTAGTAAGTGGTGTCCGCGACCAGGAAGGAGATGTAACAGGAACTGAATATGATGAACTCGGTAGGCCCGTGAAGCTAAATAACGCCGATGGCACATTCTCAACCGTTACATATTTGGCTGGATCACTTACTACTTGCGGTATTACAGCAAGTGGTCAAGATTTCCACGGCTTCTGTTCAGCAAAGATAACCCGCAATGAAAACGGGGTGGAGTTCAAACAATACAGCGATGCCTTCGACCGGTTACGTCGTGAAGTCAGTAACGCCCATAATGTGCCAAGTTCTCCCGACCTTATTACTTGGTATGAGTATGATGCTGCTGGGCGTTTGACGCAGGTGGTTAACCCGAAGGGAGATACTACACGCTACTTCTATGACGAATATGGGCGAGTCAAATTCAAGCAACAGCCTGACCTGGGAACTGTTTCCTATGCATATGACAAGGTAGGTAATGCACGATTTACGCAGTCCCAGCAACAGGCTACTGACGGCAAGCTGACTTTTACTGAGTATGATGATCTGAATCGACCTACCGTTATCGGCGAGGCCCGAATCCTAACAGAAGGTCTTGCAAGTGCTCCATCGGTAACTGGCGAACCGTATCTCAATCGTCTGACCGAAAGAATTGATGCCAGCATTCTGCAAGATAGTGGCCAGAGCACTACCGTCAGTGCGAATAAGACGCTGTTCCAACAAGCCGTGCGTTCAGTACCGAGTTTCTGGAATCCAATCTTTATAGATTCATCAATTTGCCCGTTGATGCCCGATTCAGTGCTCGGGGAAACGGAAACTCCCATAGGACCGTTCCTGAAGCATCCTACACAATACTATCAGCCTCTGACGGCTGTGTGGGGAACTCCAAACGACTTCGAGAATGTGGCCAAGTACCCCGAGTTCCCGCGTATTGGTATAAGTTATGATCGTCTTCCCGATACTCTTGGAGCAATCTGGAGCCTGTTCCCATCGCATGCGAAGTGGGATTCGTTGGCACCACAGAAGAAGGTGCGTAACCTCAAGGGACATGAGGCAGCGGTTGCATACCGTGAACACGATGGCGAACCATTTCACTATGCGGTCATGAGTTATGATGAGAGAGGGCGGTTGGAAGCTTTGCTGAGGTACAATGATAATCTGGGCTTCGATGCGGTTTACTATACCTATAACTCTGCCAATAAAGTAGTGTCTGTCCGCGTAGCTGACCCCATGCGTCAGTTTACTACCTGGTATGGCTATAACTGGAATGGACAGATAGATTCGGTTTGGACGCTTCTTTCCAATCAGTATCAAGGTTTAGGCATTGCTACCCCGAAGTACGTACAGCCACAGACCAAGCCGACGTCACCTGAGATAGTTTATAGCTATACGAAGACCGGACAGGTCGCCGGTATGGAGTACCCGGCAGTGCAGGCATTCACTGGCTATGCGTATAATCACCGAAAGTGGTTGGATTCGATGACTGCCTGGTATACTGTAGGGTTCCCAATACCCAGCACACAGCCATTGTTCAAACAGGTGCTGGCTTATGATTCTATCGGACAAATAATCAGCCAGCGTTGGAAACACGCTGGCATGGCTGAACAAACCCAGTACTATAGCTACGACTCGCTTCAGCGGTTGACCAACTGGGGCAATGGGGGAGTAGACTCATCGACCTATGCATATGATGCGGTGGGCAACCGTCAGTTAGCCGCAAACCCCGGAGGAATTGTTACCTATAGCTACCTGGGTTCGGGACCAAACCAGTTAACCGGGTTAACCGAGATTAGCGGACCATTCCAGACAGCGACGGGTTATAGCTACAATTTTGATGGCGCTGTGACCGGCGCTAGTAGGTCACGGTTCTTACCACCGAACATCATGCAGGATTCCGTTCGTCAGGAGTTTACATACAGCTGGCGCCATCTGACGAGACAGTATACGTATCAGCACATGACTATGGGACCGATGTTTGCAGAACAGTTCGACTGGCGTTACCGCTATTCCGCTGGCGGAGAGCGTGAGCAGAAACGTCTGTACAGCGGCCAGGACGCGATGCATAATGCCATTCCAAATCATCCTTGGGTATACTATCTTCTTGGAGTGGGCAAGGGGCAGTTGGCAATATACCACGGGCAGGAGATGGACCAGAGCGGTTGTGCAATGCCGGGCTGGAGCGCGTATATGTATCCGGTCGAGTACCTTACATATGGAGCAGGGGATGGTGCGTGTCTTATCACGAAACCCTTGGGAGGAGCTTGGGCCAGGGAGTACAGGGTGGTGGACCATCTCGGTTCTGTTCGAGCAAGTATAACTCCAGGATTTCTTGGTAATGCGATTGCCTCATTTGACTACGAACCATTTGGTAAGTTGCTAACTAGCAGCTCGTTACCAGTAGATCACAAAAGCTATATTGATAAAGAGAAAGACAAAGAAAGCGGATTGTCCGATTTCGGTGTGAGGAAATACTCAGAAGTTGAAGGACGGTTCCTTGCTATTGACCCAAGGTGGGAAGACTTTCGCTCGATTACTCCATACAATTACGCCGAGAATGATCCGGTACGTCTAAAAGATCCGAATGGGGATTGTCCCCTATGTATAGCTGCGGGGATCGGGTTTCTAGTCGGAGCCGGTGTTGAAGGCGTAAGGCAATATGTGAGTGGAGAAAAGGCCGATCTTGGTAAGATGGCATATGAGGGAGTGAAGGGAGCTGGAATAACTCTCGTGGCGGCTGTAGCACCCGAAGCGTTGAGTGGGGTCGCAGGCCAGGCTGCTATTGGTGCTGGCTTTCAAATAACTACGGGGGTCGCTGAACGGGCAGCCGGTGTAGCCGAGGGCAAGCCCTTGGGTCTCAACGAAATTGCTAAGGATGGAGTAGTGGGTGGATTATCATCGGGCCTTGGTGCTCTTGCTGGTAAAGCTCTAAAACCCACAGCCGATAAATGGTTAAAGGTAGGTGAACCACAGAAAGTACACTGGGCGTCGTCGACAAGAGTGCCAGTCTCAATGCCGACAAGGTTAATGTCCGCTACTATGAATCAGTCTGCGAAAGTAGGCGTACCTGGCATTGTCGGCGCCCCTGTCACCATCAGTACAGGTTTGCCACAGAACATTCAGCCTTTCAATCAGAGCCAATATTTTGATTACCATCATCAGCAAGACAATAATCGAGCGCCATCGATTCCACATCGGTAGTGCATAAGAGGAGTAATGGCAGTTAGGCTTGCCAAGCTTGCAACTCCTTGGCTGGAGGTTTTTGATTGCAAGTCTCATATATTAGAGTTTCCGTGTGGATAATAGGATTAAAAGCCAATAGGCAGGTTAATCCATATCTCTCTTATCTCTAAATTTGAATTACTCAGCCTTGCTATGCCTATAACTAACATTGCAGAATACCGGGTTGCCAAGCGATTCCGAGTTCTGTATGTAATGACTGGAACTGTAAGCGCTTCATTGATAATAGCGGGTTTTGTTCTCGATGGAAGTGCCGAGGATTTTGGAGTGATTATTGAGGCAGCACTCCTATTAATTGGATTCTTGGCATTTACCTGGAATTCTTTTGTGGATCGAGTAATCTTAACAGATACCTACGTAGAACACATTACGCTAATTTCCCAGCGCAGAATTTACTTTAAAGACATTAATCGCTATTCCTATAGAGGGGGGGGGATTAAGATCTCTTCTAAACGCACTTCGATGCAAATACTTGGACACTTCCAACCAATAGAGGAGATTGCGAATAAAATCGAATCTCGATCACCGAGACGACAGAATCGGTAATTCAAATACCTGCAATATATCACTACTCATGAACGTGAGCTGTAAATTTAGCAATCTTATTGCTTCGGGAAAGCTGCTCGGTAAATTTCTTTATGATCACGCTTTTATGATTGAGTTCCTATAATACATGAGTTTCGTCGTCGAACTTCTTAGTGCTACACTTGCGAGGATTTTTGGTCGAGCCGCGCACGCCAGAAACCGTGCTATTACCTTTCTAATGGGGACTATTTTTATTATAGTCTCTCTTTTGTTGATCTACCTTTATTCATTTGTTTACATCCCCGTTCCTGTTGGAAACTATCTAACGCGCAACATTCGATACGAGCACCCATTTGCCGAAGGTGCCAAGAATGGGCGACGCATCGTGTTAGCTTTCGAAGGGAGATCATTCAAGATAGACCATCATCTCTGGCCATCAGACATTAATGAGACTCAGCTATTAGAACTTCTCACCCGTGACAGTGTAGCTCGGCTTTGGATGAAGTCTCCTGATGATATATATATCCAGGGAATTGAAACGTCCTCTTTTCGAATCGATCCAAGTGTGGGGGCCGAGTGGGATAACTCAAATCGGCGGTATCTATTATGGATTGGGATTGGTTTGTCAATTCTTGGCATAACAACAGTCCTGAGCGCTTTTCGTGGAAAGTGAGCTTCCTGGGTAGCGTTTTAGACATTCCTCTGATGTTGATATTCCCCCGGTAATATAGACAGGTACATAAGTACCGGGAATGCTCAGCAAGTTTGTACACTTTTCCATTTCCCCTCGGAGTATTGATCTGCACTCACAATCTCACCCCAACCCTCACCCGGCTTCCTCTGGGTCCCTGGAGGTCAATCGGCTGACTCTTGGTGAAGATCAGAGGGAGAGATAGTACACGCGGCCGCAGGTTCAACCTTCGGTAAAATTATATAACCGTACCCATTCCCTTCGATTCTATAGTGTTTCCTGACTTTCCTGTTGAGTCGTATCCTCCTCAAGGCGTAACTATCAAGCAATTCGTTCATCGACAACGCCACTTGATTCCTGCCTCTACGACCGAACTGACCTGCCACCTGGCGTTTGAGGTCTGACTCCAGTATGTACCCCTGATTGTCGATCGTCTCCATAACGATCTCATGAATTTTGTCTATTCTCTCTATCGAGAGGGGATTCAGTTCTTGACCGGCCATCTGAGGGAAGACCTCGTTGGCTATGGACTGACCGTAGGTTCTCAGGTAGTTTTCGTAGGTGCGGTTCTTTGCTGCTATAGCTGGGGTGGGAGACGCGAATATACGATTGGTATTAGTAGTGCCGATTTAGCATAGAATGGGTTTGCCCTCATTCTTTATTATGTTAGATCCAACAGAGGCCAGGAATGGTCTATAACTTCAGTTGCCTATTACTAGGATTGTCAAATGTCACTTCAGAATCTTACCACAAAGAATCAAGTCGCAATTGACTTTGATAAGATATTGTCACTCCCAGGCAGTAATGAAAATGCCATTCAGAAGCATTTGGAAGCAAATACGGACTTGATACCGTTGCCCTGGCTGTTAAACCACAACCTTCATTTTAATTTTATATTTTCAAAATTGCCTATCGGCGGCGAATACATTTGTGATTTCGCATATCTAACTAAGTCGAGCGACCGGTGGCAGGTAGTACTGGTGGAATTGGAGGGTTCCAATAAATCCATATTTACCAACAGTCGTGGCAACCCGGTCTTTACGGCAGAATTTAATAACGCCTTCGATCAGGTCCTTTCCTGGAAAGCATATTTAGAGAATAATATAGCGAGTTTTAAGTCCTCTCTGCAACCTCTACTTGCCCCGTTGGAGCAGAATCCAATCGAACCTCGGTTCGTTTTAGTCATTGGAAGAAGTTCAGAGTTGAATACCGAACCACGAATGGCCATGTTCAAACAAAAACATGCCGACGATTTTTTTGTTCTTACATATGATTCCCTAATTAGAAGGTATAATGCTCACAAGCGCCAGTTTAAAAACATTGTTGCGAAAGTGAAAAATGGGTTTGAGCTGCGATCAATTAACAATTCCACGAACGCATTCAGTTACTTGAACAGTAATCAATTGTTCCTTACTGGAGACGTTCGTAATAAGCTCATTGCTCAGCACTATGATATAATTGCGTGGGAAAACGGACAGTTCTTAAACCTGAGCGGTGCCGTGACGTCGGGAATATTCAACGGCGACGACTTTAGGATAATTAATACAGACGATTGATTTAGCAACCGTTGCAGCGGTTATGACATAGGTAGCTGAGAGACTCCGAATTGCGGAACCTTGATGCGGCAGCGTGGCACTCAATTCCGACGCAGATTCTATTCTTATGTGTTTCAAGTTAAAGATGTTGAAGAGGAAGTAGCACGACTGGAGTGCCTACAAAATATCATCAATACATCAACAATCTCAGTATTTATTCGAAATCAATTTGTCAATTGATGCGAATTAATTATATTTATCCATACTCATTAAGAGTGCCCGAGGGATCAAGCCCTTTGACGGCACAGCAACCTGCAATAGCAAGGTGCTACAGCTTGCATAGATCATTCGAGATCTATGAGCAATGAGAGGCAAAGCTTATTCCAATAAGATTGTTGGCCTCTTCATCAAGCGAGATGAGGGGGCTTTGTTTTGTTGCCCCACCTGAACAAATCGATCAACAATCTATCAGGGCGAATGACCAACTATAATCAAGTCGAGACAGTGTTTCGAAAGAAGCTTCGGACCATCAGCTTGAAACTAGATCGGCAGTTTGTCTGCGAACCATCGAGAAACGAGAAAATATCAGATCCCTGGGAGGTGTTCTACATCTTGAAGGCACTTTTCGCCACATTGGATGACAACCAGGAACACCTCATTCTATTGGTACTGAATCAATCCAATCAGGTCACAGGTTATAAGGTTCTGTCATCTGGAAGCCAGGATGCGAGTCTTATTGATTGCAAGATTCTATTTCGGACGGTCTTGCTCCTAGGTGCTCGGACCATTATCATTGCCCACAATCATCCCTCCGAGAGCTTGCGTCCATCCCGGGAGGATCTCGTTATGACTCGGAAGATTGCGGCGGCCGCAAAGCTGTTGGATGTTCGATTGCTGGATCACTTGATTGTTACTCATCGAGATTTCGTTTCACTAGCTGAGACCCATTCTGAATACTTCATTGACAATTCATAAGGAATCTGGGCGCTGCCGGCGCCCAGCCATCTCGATCGAGACATTGGGCACATAGCTATCGTATTCTCGAATCCCATTATAGAATCATCTCCTATACCGTCATGAAGGCATCCAACAAGCTCCAGGATTTCATTCTGAAATTGGTCAACAAGTTCGATGTCGACCTCAGTCAGGTTGGTTCTCATATCCGATTGGATATGAAGGGCTGCGATTGCCTCTGGATCGAGCGGATCGGTATCAATCTGGTATCGGTTGCTCACTACTTCGACATGAATGGGGATCTCATTCCTGATCCCGAAGTCATCTTCTTCACTGGCTATACGGAATGGATTGCGATATCGATTAAGAATCAATTGAGCAATAGTGTGGTCGGGGTGGTACATCGGAAGGGGGACCGCATAAAGGCTTACCACAGGGCACGCCAGGAGGCTCTGGCTGCATACTGCGATATGTGGGCAGATAACCTGGATCTTCTGGGGTGGATGGAGGATGGGGTCTGTACGGTCTCCTCGGGGCATTATGGAACGATCCTGAAGGAGTTGATGGGCATTCTTCGAGAGCACAGTATTAGATTCGAAGAGGTATGAGGGTGATCGGAGTAGGTGGGGAGCGATGGGCGCATCATCAGAACTATCCACCCGAATTTCTCTGGAGTTCGGCCATTACTGCTGCCATTAACTCGGGTACGGATATCTGCAATGAAGCCGCAAGTTTCAAAATCGTACCAAGTCCTGGCTCTCTGTCCCCATTTTCGATGCGGGAGATAAACTTTCTATCAATGCCAGATCTCCACGATAATTGCTCCTGGGTCATATTGGCTGATTTCCGAAACCGGGCCAGGATGATCCCGAAGGCCACTACATCAGCACGCTTCTTTGACTCTCTCGATTCTGTCGAACGCTGCTGACTAGCCATAGCCAGCAAGCTATCAGCGAACCATACTGCGTCTTGGGGTCTATCGACCCCAAAAGGCGAGATTTGTTGTATATTTGATGGAATCTGAACCTGTCTTCAGACCCTCTCTACAATACTAGATCACTATGAGCCAAATCATTCCAGAAGCTGCTCCACAGCCTGTTGAACAAGGTGCATCTACGGCTGCGTCCAGATCCTTTCCTGTAAAGGTTCTTGTCGCCGGAGTTGCGATTATCAATTGCTTGGCGATCATTTGGGTGTTTGGTCCGGATCGAGAAGGTGCCTTTTGGGAAAATTTGAAGTGTCCTGAAAAGCTCGGTCCCAATATTCCTGAGATGATCCTGCTTGCTATCCTGGGGTTCGTATCGTTTTTCCTAGGACTGGGAGTATTGGGTCGGTGGAAGTCGCTCATCGTCAGTCTAATCATCTCGACCTACCTTGCCATCAGGTTCATCCTCCCTGCCTTCTCCTTTCACTGAAACTCCCATTCCAAAATCACCATGAATCGATCATCAATACCGATCGGGATCGCTCTGGTTGGATTCATAATCATTTCTGACCAACTCCAGGCGCAGGATACTACCCAGAAGCCGGTCCCAGCTATTGCCCGACAAGCAACTGATTCGTTGATACCTCCGGAAGGTCGAACCATCTTGCTACGACCAGATGGCACCTGGAGGTGGGTCGGGGAGGAGCCGGTGAAGGCTACGGCTCCAGCGGTGCCAGATCCTGCCGATGTGGCTGTGGTCCGTGGGTATTTGGCTGCCGACACATGGGAGCAGCGATTGAAGTTTGTTATGGATTCAGCCAAAGTTCGACCACTGATGGCGAAGTATTATGAAAATTATTCGGGACCTACAACGTTCAGTCGAATTATTTCATCGATTACAGGAAATGAAAAGGTAGGAGGTTGGGTTACAGTCAAAGTAGTTGGAGGTGGCGTAGGTCCGTACTATCTAAAATTGACTCCTGATGGATGGAAGATTGATTGGATCAGCAGCATTGGTGTGAATCCTACATCTCTCACTGTCATTCGTGCTTCAACGGTAGCAACCCCTGTTAGGCTAAGAGTAAATGCCACACTATTTTCGGACTACACCCTTTGTACAGGTTATCAATACGAAATTTCCGTATGGAGGCTCCAAGTCAGTGACGGCAAGGGGTCGGAGTTCGTTTTCGTCCCCAAGGAGTCGGCGGAAGGAAGGGCAATTTATGATGTTCTGAAGGACGGCGACCAACACCGAATGGTTCTTGATATAAGAATCGCTACATCGAACTGTGGACTACGAGTCTATGATGGCAAGCCATATGCAAAAGGTGGTTCCATCACAACCAGTAATTTGACGATATCCAAGGTCATCGCAATCGATACCTGGCGGGTCGACAATTGATTCCGGATTGTATGGAAATCTATACCCTTTCCTAATTGTCTCCACCGAGACTGACTTATAAGCGGTTCGTTGTGCAGTATGGAAGTCGGCGCTGATCTTCTAAATCTTATGCTTGAATGATCTTGAATCGATTATAAGTAGCATTGTATCGATTGTAGATGCTTGATCGGGAATAGATATACTGTATGCTCTACGGGGAGGAGTGGGGCATATGGTGGTATCTGGTCGTTTTCGTAAAGGCTGTTACGGTTCAAGCTTCTCTATCACCGATCTCTTCCGATCTTGATCGATCGAGATTTCCAATATACTCGCTTGGGGCCAACCACTGTTGCCATCGATCGGCACTATTCTTTCAGGAACCAACAATCCGTTGATGTCTTGACGTGTGGGCACCGATCGTGTCATCAAGACCCCATCGGGAAACATTATTCTCAGGATCTCTCGAATGTTGCGAGGCATCATTAAGCTCTCCGATAGATTTTGCAAATGGGGATCGGTACCTTTAGCTTAACGAAGACTCGTACTTTTTGTTGCGAAAGAAGAATGCCAAGTTTCGATCAGCTTCAATCAACGGCCAGAAGTAAGGATAGAGTATGTCATGTGACAGCATCTACCCTCCTACACCCAGTGGCACCATAACGCGTGGGGCCTGGAGATGTCCATGAATCAACTGATCGAATATAATCTCCGAGAGGAACAAGAGAAGGGCACCAAGTTTCGGGAGGTATACCAGCTACAGACACACCTTGTAGATGAACCCGGCGTCGACCCATTAGGTAACAAGAATCGAAGAATCTGTCGATACTGCCTTCGTGGGGCAGATAGTACCAGATTTAAGGACGATGCCCACGTGATACCCCAAGCCATCGGTGGCCAGCACATTCTCGATCTCTGGGAGTGTGATGATTGCAATCATCGCTTTAGTAAGTACGAAACTGCCCTGGCAGCTTATGCCGGTGCTCTTAGATCTCTCACAGGGACCAGGGGAGCAAATGGAATCCCCACCTACAAGAACCCGGCCGATGGAACAGTTATCAGGTCAGCCGACAACAAGATCGTGGTACGTGCTGGTTCCGATGAGTCGGCATACATGACTGAGGATCGCTCGGGTATCCGGTTGGAATTGCCCCGAGAGTCATACGTGCCGCTACGTGCTTTTAAATCGATTGCTCGGATCGGTTACGCAATGATCCGAGAGGATGAGTGGGGAGATTTCGAGGAAACTCGAAAATGGCTGCTTCAGGATGGTCAGCGAGAAGGTCGGAGTATATCTTGTATACTATTCTGGATCTCGGTCAGCACAAAGACCAAATTCAGAAGGGAAGCAAGCCTGTACACGAAGAAGAACAGGTTCGCGCCGGATTCGTACCCTTATAAGGTCTTGGTTCTGCGATATGGTATCATGCAATACCAGTTGGCCATTCCGTATTTCGCAGATGAAGTCTTGCTGGGTGCCTCCTCAACTCATTTGACTATGCTGCCGTTTCCGTTGCTTTTCGAAACGCAGCCGGATGGTCCCGTGGATATCGATTCGTATGTGACTGGGAGAGATGACCTCACTTCGATGGACAAGAAGAAGGGAGAAATTCAGCGCCTCTCGTATGACTCGGATCAGCCTGCGGCCCGGGTAGATCAGCCGGCAGATCTGGTGGTTCATAATGTTGATGAATCGAATCCTGAATGAATCCATAATCATTTCAAACGAGAGATGGTGGCCGGCGGGCCACCATCTCTGATTCACAATCCATACCATATTGGTCTTCAATCCATCTCGTCGGCCTGTTCAGAATCATCTTGTCTTCGAGGCATGATGATTCGTGGGTAACCCGGGATCTCGATTCCTAATCGCTCCTTCAATGGCTTGTTCAATTGGACCATCTCCAGGTTATAGCTTTGAAGCATTTCGTGTAGGGACCGCTTGAATTGGGTCTTGACGATGCCATAAACAAGCTTTTTCCCCTGGGACACCTGGTCAAGAATCTCCCTCTCCACTGCATATCCATACTCACCGATCATGGCCATCGTAGCTTCCTGTATCTGGAAGGTTCGGTCCTCGGCATCCGGATGATGATCTCGTTCTCCGATCTGGGGGTAGATCTCCCTGGCGATGTCGACCCCGAATGTTCGATAGTATCCTTCATATGTTGCTGCCCTTCTGCTTAACGGGCAGTTTTGATACAGCCGTGCCCGCTCCACCGCCTCATCCAATCGATCGTCCGTATACGGGGGAATACAGTAGTAACCTATCGTGCTCGAATGCCCTTTTGCACTATTGCACTTTAGGGATCGTTGAAGTAGATCGGCCGGGATCTGCTCCTGGCTGACCTTCGTCAGGAGCCGGTGGAAGCAGAGATTTGCGATCTTTTTAGAGACGGTTCTATGTTGTCCGATGTTCAGAACCTTTGCCAGGTGCCGGTTCGAGGCGAAGAAAACGATGCCTAGATCAGATCTAACGAATTCCTCCAATTCTGAGGATTCTATGGCGATTCCAATCATCTGATCCAGCAACACGAGGTCGCGCCGGACATTCTTGTATAGATCCGGATATAGGCTCTCCAGATCGGTTGTCAGGACCCTCCGATTCTCCTCCAATAGCTGCCGTTGTCCTGCCGCCCAGGGCGATTCCTCGATCCGGAGCCGGAAAACCTCTTGGAGGAGCCTCCCAGCTTGTGCAGAAGTGCAACCCCGGAGCTTCTCTACGCAGCGCCTGATGTTTCCCCGGAAGCCACAATGGCTGGAATGACATTTATAAAACTGTTCACCGGCCTTCGAGGTAAAGATGCTGGCGCTGGGATTCCTATCATTATGGAATAAACATCTAAATTTACTTCCAGAAACTCCCAGAAATGCTCTCAGATCGATTTTGCAGGTAATATGCTCGTAGAGACTCGAATAATCAGGAAAAGTCTCTCCAGCAGGATTATAGAGGGTTTGTAATAGATTTATATTGCCATCAGCGATTGCCTCGATATGCGGATTGTTAGGACCGGTGTATGATGTATACGCTACCGGGAGGGTCCCGAAGCTCTCTGTTGGACTTCGAGGCATCGATAGGGTGACATCGGCCAGCGCAGCTTCAAGATCTTGTACTCGGTATCTCAATTATTGAATTCCGTTATGATGACATCGAATGGCTCCAGCCTATCTTTTGGCTTGATCCATTTCGTAAAGGGAAGTCGCATTAATTGACAGGGCTTGCTGACCGAATCATCAGAATCGAATTTCACGATCAGCTTATCAATGATATCACGCCACCGGCATTCTTCAGGGGATTCTGACAATACCCAGTAGACATGGAAGCCGTTACGAGTCTCTACAATGATGGAAGGAGGGAGGTCGAACTTTCTGATCTCATCGATCTTCTGCTCTTTATACGCTTGGACTATTTCAGTTGAATAAAATTTCTTCTGGTTATCCCGGCCACAATCGAGATCAATAAAAGCAGAAGTAAAGGTATGGATATCACAATCTTTCGAACCACCGATGTTTGGAATGAAGTAAATGTCGTTGATACCGATGTAGCTTTCAACCTGATCTATCTGAATGATGTGGAGTTCTTCTAAGCGGGTCGACCTATTGATTGTTGAAAACTTGATTATGGGATCGTTGTCCGATCCCTGGATGAATGAAATGAATTCGTTGATATTGTTCATATTGTAATATTATTTTGAAATCTAGTTTTGTGTTCATCTGATAACTCTCCTTATGGTTAATGGGATTGATTGCTCTGTGCATCTGGAAAATATTGAACACTGGTTGAATTTGAATTTGTTAATAAAGAGGTCTTACGCACCCCAATAAAAAGAACTATTAATACTCTTCTTATTGGAGTGCGTAAAACCCTTCGACTGCCATTTGGAGAACATACAATGGAAAATCAATGGCAGCCATCTTAAACATTAATCTTCTTTCCATGAAATTCCCCGGAACACGTTAGTACGATTTACTAAAGCTGTAATAAATCCCCTGGCATTTAGCTGCTGTACGATTTTAGTGTATTCAGGTTTTTTCACTCCATTCTGTTCGCTATATATGCCGTACAACTTCCAAAAATCAGATGTATTGTGATATTCGTACGGTCCGATAGTACACTGCTCTCTGATAAACATGTCGAGCATCTGTGTAGATTCTTCAATAAGCGATTCTCTGATTGGCAAGACCCATTTCGTTGCCCAGGCCGGTAGATTAGCGAAATCCATATCCTCAGGTGAGATTATCCAATCAGAATCGGTAGACAGCCTCGTAGGCCCTGGGATAAGCAAATATTGATTGTCGGTTATAACCCATATCCCATCAGGAGTATACACCCGGTGATTTAGTGGGAAGACCGGATGCCGGAAGAGGTAAGTAATACCCTTGGTCGTCCTCAGGCAGGGGGTTTCAGGAAACCCACCGTACATATTTATATTATCTTCCATTTCGGGAGAGACTGATATGCCAAAGAAGGAGGAGTCAACAAATACAGGAACTCCGTATGTATAATCGGGATATTTCTTCGACACAGAGTCAATAAGTTCATTTCGAATCCGGTCTCCCTGGAGATCGGCAATAAACCGTTGGCATCGTTGAGTGGATAGTATTTTATCCCCACATCGATATGGAAAAATCCTGGAATCCAGTTTAACTGCGATGCTGGTGAACGAACTCACGGAGCTGGATGTTGTTGCTTCTTTCATGCTGCCACCCCCCGTTTCAGACGAATCCTATACGTCCATATCCCACCTTCCCTTATTATGGAAGCAGTTTGAATTTCGGATGCTTGTATCCCAGAAGCCTGAATATATTCATGAGTAATTATATCCTGAACTGATTTCAAAATGACTTGGCGACGCTGGAGGCAAGCCTCACAATCGACAGAAGTAAAACTACTGACTATAGTAGTGAGCAGGACCGCCTCGTCGGCGGGCACTCCTGCATAAAATGTTAAATAATGCATATGTATATATGTATTTGATAAATAATGAATTCGTAATAATCTCCAAAGGGTTTGCGGAACTCATTCTTTATGATTCAAAATGAGGGAGATGTTAACGTAACTGAGGGCCTGAATCTATTCTTTCCTAGATGTTTTAAGTGATACGAAATCCACCATCATTACAAAGCTCAATGCATTTTTCTACCTTGGATATCCAGTACGGACTGGTTTCCAGTATTTCACGTGCCAATGATGTGGTCTGTGCCGTATTATAGTCAGGTGCCCAATTTCGAACCTCGCTGACTGCTGATTCCAAAGCAGTCAGGTCCTGTTCCTCATACAGTAATTTCGACAGTTTCTTTAAATATTGATCTAGGTTCACTCCGCTGTAGTGAGGTTCTAGAATCTTATTTAATTTCTTGATCCTAGTGAAGTAACCTCCGAGAGCTGTTGCGATATTTGCCGCATCCTCGCATGAAACTAGCTGCCCCGAGTTGCTGCTATAATCCATTGGGTCCCATGCAGGAAGATTCGGACACTCACAAACTCCACCATTAAAGCTCTCACAATACGGCATATGCTCCTCCCCAATGGTGCCTTGTGGAATCCAGCCGTAATTTTCAGCTTCACACAATAATGTTACCCACTGAATGCCACGTAACTGCACCCCATGATTCTTACTCGTTAAATCCATGCTCATACAATAATCTCCATTTGTTTATGTAATTGATAATTTGTCGATAATCTACATTGAATACATGCGCAATATAAGAGATATTAATTGTGAAATCAACAATTAATTTAAATTCAATTCGCCTGTAAATGAAAAAGCCCTCAAATGGTTAATTTGAAGGCTTTTATCGTTGAATTATTTTATGGATTTCGCTTTGGGCGCCCTGGTCTTCTTTTGGGCGCATTAGGGTCTGGCAATGGTTTGGTCCTTGGACGCCCACGGCGTCTCGGCTCCCCTGATAATGAGTCAATTTCAGCAGCAAGGCCGGTGCGCGGACCTGTCGTAAAAAGTGGGATTCCAAACAGATCGTGGAACAAGCCTACCAATATCATTGCGGCCTTGGTGTCCTCCATAGGAATGATTTTTATATGGTCAATGAGACCACTCGAAAAGGCCGGAATCAATTCTTGCAAATTTTCAGATCCTGGTTCAATTACCCTAATCCATAAAGGGGTGTTGTTGACAGTATATACTGCTACTATCCCTGGTGGAAGTTCAGGTATCATCGATCCCTCGGTTTTCGGCAAGGATTCCAGTTTCAGAGGTCTTGACGGCTTTAGATCATTTATAACCGCATAAGTAATCTGCTTTACCAGGTTTTCTATTGAACTCATATTAAAGGACGGTTAATGGGCAGTAAGTCGACTATTAGGCGAATATAAGGGTAATTTTCGAAAATCAATAGAGTAATTGTGAATATTTCTTTAGTGACGAGAGGAAGATTTAGTTGGACATCGGATGTAGATAGAATAAGGGAAAATATTCGAAAGCCATAGTTGAATGCAACGGCGACTAGGGAATTTACCAGAAGATAAATAGACGCTCCGCTATCACCAGCCTTCACCTCAATTGTCATATCCACGTTGAGACATGAGAGATAACTCCTATTGGTTTCGGAACGATGGGGGGGGGGAACCTCGGGCAGGTGTCATTCAGGGCTCACCTTACTCTTCCGAAATCTCATAAATTCGGAAAATATCCTCGGGGTACACAAGAGGGGCTCCAGATAGTTGGTTATCACATTCGTCATGAAGAGAAGGATACTTTTTGCGTACCAAGCCCAAGAAACGATGATTGAGTTCACGGTATGCTTCGAAGAACCCGACTGCCTCGGTAGCCTGACCCAGAACTTCCGCAAATGTGAGTCTCTCAGCCGTACCCAACAGATTGGTAGCCGTCTCGACATCAGTTCCCGGGGCAATCACTGGAATGCGGTAACAATCGAACAGTTCATGCCGGATATAGTTTACCATCATTCTCTTGACAAATTCCTTTCCGGCTGGCACTTGTCTAGGGTCAAGTCGGCCTTCCTCGATAAGACGGTTGACGATTGGTTGATGGTAGGTATAGCAGTACCTACGTATACTCCGTCTGGCGTACGGCGCCGTCAACTGAGTACGGTAGGAATCAAACCACCGCTCGGCACTATTGATAGTAATCGGTTGAAGGAGGATAATGCGTTGTCGAGCCACAAAACTGTCAGAAGATTATGTCCAGGTAACTAATAACAAGGACGAACCACCAGCAGGTATCACTTCAAGTAAACTTCAAGTAATTCCTATCTACCTGACGGCCAAATGCGTATCTTGGGAGTGATGCTAAAGAGGGCAATTCGCATTCTACAAAATGGCGTTCTTAGCCAAGAATCGGCGTTTTTACGGTTCATGCTGCCTCGCCGAGCATAGTCGATTCGATGCTTAGTATGCTGGAGATGGACAGAGTTCTTTGAGGGTTAAGATTGGTCAGTGATTCTATTGAAACCGTTGATTTTTGTGTGTTTTTGAAGGTTTGATGATCTCCGGGTGATTGTTGAGGTGCCAACCCTCACGGTCTCGAAAACCGTTGAACCCGCAAGGGTTCCGTGAGTTCGAATCTCACCCTCTCCGCTGAAGATGCCGCGAATAGCTCGGAACACGAGCCCTTCGCGGCATCGTTGTTTTCAGACTGTTCGGGAAGGCCCGAAGTGATGGTTTCCTATATGCTCATCGTACTTCCGATTGAGCATCAATGGAGAAGGACATCAAGTTTACCTTGATGTCCTTTGGGGAAAGATCAGCAGAGATTTGCACAGGCAACGTTGCTGCGATCAGGGCTCCATTATCATCCCTCGATGACGCTGTACGTCGGACGGATCTCGGGCTGGCCGGGATCAACTCCTACCTGGTGGAGGATTGGCATCAGCGTGGAGCCGAAGCTCTCGAAGGTTTGCATCGAATCCCAGATCTCGGTGACGCGCATTTTATCTCCCTCACCGTAGCAAACATGATACAGCCGCCCCTCCGGCGAACTTGCCCCTGCTTCATCGAGTTGGCGGATGACTTCGTCGTACTGTTGCGCATTCAGCGAAGCTGGCGAAAAGCTGACTGTTAGTGGCATGTGACTACTCCATATGTTGAGTTGAAGTTGGCAGCGCAAGTCCTGTTGCGCTCATATGGAAGAAATATACTATAAACAGGCCGGGCAGCGCCGGATCGTCTCGTTTTATCTTTCGGCCGGTCGGCGGTATGTAAGCAAATGCGGGCGGCCCTCAGTGGGTCGCCCGCATGGGAAAG
>JADMIO011449840.1_pt1 | contig 57098 bp, 80 predicted proteins | sample 8958161 | NCBI WGS metagenome assembly JADMIO01 (sample SAMN16585339, study PRJNA669376) | soil metagenome | isolation source: Crop rotation soil | place: USA: Cullars Rotation, Alabama | collected 2011 | reverse complement strand
GCCGCGACTTCAAGTCACGTGAATTCCAAGCTTCGGATCCCACTGTGCTGGAAAGCTATAAATAGGTACCAAATGCTATCAAAGAAAGAGACCATACACAACAACAAGTATTACACATAGGTTATCTTGACTGCTCCTTGAAATACACCTACACATGATGTGAACACTGTTATGTAATCGGATAAGTTACATAGGGGAAGAGTGACATAGAAGCAACGGTTGATTGAGTGATGTGTAAATGACCTACATATATACATATACTACAAGCAAAACAGTAGGTGGATTAAGCTATTATTCTGTTGTCAAAACGTGCACGTGACGTGATAATGATGTGATGTTTGGAAATTGGCCGCGAAGTGTGTCGCATGTCATTTGATGGATAGCAATATGTTTACAATTCTGAGTCATTTATTTAATAAATAAATAGTACGCAATTGCAAATTGATATGCAACTTTATAAAAAATAAAACCTTTGCAAGTGGAGAACGATATATAAACTCTAATGTTATTGTACAAGCATATGACGAAGTATATCGTACAAACACTTATAGGTTTAAAACAGAAGAGATGCATAATTGAAGTGCACAATTTTATTGCAACAACTTAGTTCTTTTAAATAATTCCTTTACACAACACATTTGCCCAACACACTGCAATACGTTACATTCGATGATTGTAACGTGAATATGATATGTTGTTATTCATGTACCTTATCACCATCAGAAATGTTACGGTTGGCATTCAAAACGTGTCTTAGCATTAGTTATGAAAAAGTATTTTGTATTTTGTAAGAATAAGTGTGCTTCGCTTGTTAATAATTAGGATCAAATGACGTTTAGATTCTGTACGTCGTACGTACGCTATTTTTGCTGCAGCAATGTAATTACATTAGTGCCCAAGCATTTTCGCAATGTATTAAAAAAATAAAATATAGGTTTAGAGACCGTCGTCAAAACATATGTGAAACAATGACAATTATCTGTAATAACAGATACACAGCTATGTCACGGGCGTCCATAAACGACAAATTAGATGTCTTTAAGTAGCATGTTATTGTAACGAAGGGCGTCGTGAGGACAATCTGATTATTAGAACCTTAGAACCTTCATTCCACATACCGTGTCCATGATGATAATAGAAGAAATATTGAGCATTTTGTATTTTCTACTTATCGTTGTGGTATTTGTATTGTATGTGTTCATAATAATTGTTCTGTACTTCAATCGCGACACAGTGCCGTTTAATAGTTCATTCTTCACATTGTGGCGACATTTGGGACTTGTTAATTGTATTGCCATTGTGTTTTATCGCGTATTTGGATCAGTAACAGGCGTAGATTGGTTTCAATGGCCAAAGGTAAACAAATCATCAAAGCGACATACACATACTGTATTTAGTATACTAATATAAATGAAGATTTCCTGGAAATTTGGCGTTTAAATGGCATGGATGTCGTTTATTTTGTTGGCATAAACATTCTTCTCCTCTGTGTCGCTAATCAGTTCACGGGTGTTTCATTATTGGCGGTTAATCGATTTACAAGCATCGCAATGCCGTTAAAGCACACATCTGTTTGTTATTTAGTAAAGTTTGAAGTAATTATTCTAGATCTGGACACTAAAACGTACACGACTTGTATGTGTCGTCTCGTGGTTTACAAGTTTAATACTACCAATCGCGGTATATATTGATCTCGTATGTTTATGAAATAATAATATACCATCCTCATGTGCAGGAGGCTGCCAACACAACTGTAGCATTCGTGTTACAATCGACGCAAACAGTGTTCGTTTTGGTCATTCAGTCAATTTGTATCTATGTGTTGTACAAGATGAAACTTAAAAAGGTAATAAATAAGTGCTGAATTTGTACAAATATTTGTAGGCAACCGTAATACCACTCACATCGGTCAATCGCTACCCTCAAGTTGTAAGCAAACAGAAAACATTGTCACAATTATCGGCACAAGTCGAATGGAAAATGTTTATCAATACATTGATTATATTTTTGGTAATGTCACTCAAAACTTCAACGTATTTCGTACGCTTGTTAGCTGATGTCAATCTTATTGTACCACCGCATTATTATACACTTGTATTTGATATTTTTTCACTCTGTTATCCTATTATTCTTATTTCTACAAGTGATATTGTACGTTCAATGATATTTTGTGCTTTCAAAGGCAAACGATATTGGCCAATGATTTAGACATTTTGTATTCTTTATTAGAAATGGTTGTCATCTTATGACATTTGTGTTAAATGTATCTTTTCTCCTGTTGAACAACAAACAATCAAACCGTTCATATGTGTGATTTGATATTGATTTATCGCATTGATCGGTGTAAATATTCCACATATACCAAACAATATATTATTGTGTAACAATCCTGTACGGACCATAGACACCGTTCAATATAGACACACTCACAACATAAAGTGTGAGGGGCAAACATTGTGCAGCTGGCGCCGCATATGTTCTGTGTACATTGACAATGATTGTGTGCACGACCTGTACACAAGAGAGGGAAAAATGCATATAATAAGTGCACGTTAACTGGTGCGGAGAACCGAGTTGTTCATTAAGCTGTAATGTTATGCAAAATAATGTTGAGTCTACATGTTAAGTGCAGGGTGTGGCTGCAACAACCCGATCCTGTCATTTATCGACACATTCTTAACACAATTTTATCATTTGCAGGCCATATATTATTAAATATGTAAATGCCGTATATATATTCACACAAAGCACTATCGAGTGAGGGTCGTGCTGCACGGAGTTTACAGGTAATATATTGTCTACTAATATGTCTAAAGCACATTCATAGGGTGTCAAAATCGAGGAACGCAATCAGTGGGTCATTATTCAAACAAACACGTTTACGAATTGGATAAATGAACACCTGAGTGCACTTCAGGTAAATGATAATCTTTGAAAGTTGATTCCAACCAAATACCTAAAATAGTTACATTGCAATGACATTATCGACGACTTGCGTGATGGCATTACACTGGTTCGTTTGGTTGAATCACTGAGAAAGAAGCCATGTACGGGGAAGTTGTATTCACAAAACCCCACTGAAATTCAATGTTTAATGAATGTGCAAATGGCAATTGATGCATTACATGAAGATGGACTGAAACTTGTGAACATTGGTAACAATTGAAACAACGTTCATGTTTTTATTCATTCGTTATCTTGTTAAGGAAGTTATGATATTGTTGAAGGCAATCACAAACTATTACTGGGCCTTATTTGGTGCCTGATTTTGCGATACCAAATCGCTAGTAAAACAAAAATTCCGCCAAAGAAGTTAATGTTATCCTGGATCCGTGCTGTGTTACCGGAATTAGATATTCGTAATTTCAGCACAAATTGGAATGACGGGGTTGCACTGAGGTAAATTTGAATTTCATAAATATTCCCATTTATGACAATTGATTATTTCAGTGCACTGGTCAATTATTGTCAAAATGATCTAATGACCGACTGGAGAACGCTAGACCGCTCGAATGGGTATCACATTTATTTATTTATCTCTAATTCAATATCAATTCCAGCATCGCGAACTGCCAACGTGCCATGGACACGGCGCATACAAAGTTAGGAATACCAATAATATTAGCACCACAAGACATGGCATCAAATCAACTAGATGAATTGTCTTGTCTCACTTATATTTCATACTTTATTCGAACTACTGAAGCGCCTGGTACACAGGCGACATTGAGAGTTGTTAGAGAAAAAGTACCCGAAATTGCAATCAATAATTTCACGGTGAGTATCAGCAAATAATTCGCATTGATTCAAATACAGTCCGATTGGAATGATGGTTTAATGTTATGTCAATTTGTGCACAATCTTGGTGGTGTGATACCCGGTTGGCCGCATTTATCCACCGATCCGAGTCTGTGGGTGAAGAATATCAATCTAGGTATTTATCAATTTACAAACAACAACAACTGTATTACAGCAATGATTGCGGCTCGCAGTCTAGGCGTGTCCACAATTTCAACTGCAGAGGAACTTGCGGACAAAGATGTGGCACAATTGGGTAAGATAGAAAAATTGTAGTATCATTGACTTTTCAACTGAACATTTCAGCAATAATGAGTTATGCCGCACAATTATGCAACGTTGTACCGCAGGAAATCGGCGAAGAAATACAGGCAAAACTCGAGCCAGTTCCAAATACCACATACTACATAAATCAGCAGGTAGCTACAACACACCCATCACCCACCTCGAACCATTACAGGTAAACGTCGACATAAGATTCATTGATCAAACACTCCGTGTTGCTGATATTCGCTGTGAATTAACTGGTGGACCGGAGAATCATGTGAAAGTACAACAGCTACACCGCACTGTCACTGGTGCACGAGCATCATTTGTGCCTACTGTGCCCGCTACATATTTGGTATGAAGTTTATTAATTAATTAATTTATTTATTTGTTTATTTATTTTCCTCTTTCCAATTTGATGTGTCTATTTTTGCTTGTGTATTGAATTGATTGCTCATTGCACGTCTTTGCTAATGGACAATATATGAAAATAGGTTTGGCCACAGAGAGTACTCTTTCTTGCATTATGTTATAAAAAGTAACTAGTATGTGTTGCGCGTTCATGAACACACACACATGTCTATTGGAATGCATGAGTTGCTATACTGACCTGTGCGCTATTACTGATGCACAGATAAATGCACAATTACAGTAGTTTGTCAACATATTTATATTCTATTTGAAACACTGATAGGTGGCATGACAAATTGACATGTTGCGATTTCAATCAAAGGATGTTAAGGTGAAAGTGTCTCTAACTTCTGAGCAAAATCAATTGATAATGTAGATGAAATTACGACACACCTGACTGATTGTATGAGTGTGTGAATTGAGAATATACCATTTAGCCAAAACACACATTTTGCTTGTGTGTGTGTGTGTGTGTGTGTGTGTGTGTGTGTGTGTGTGTGATAGCCGGTTTGTGATACATACACACAGCAGCAGTTCTAAATATTACAACACTCACCTGAGTTCGCATATGCAAGTTTTTGCTATTGATGAAAACGAACGACATCTTGTTTTCTAATCGATATTTCCTTACTTTAATGATATTTAAAGATATTTATCTACACGATAAAATAAAATATGTGGATATATTAAACAATAATAATTGGATTTTGTTATGACGCATGAGATAGCAATTTAGTATAGTTGCAATTTCTATTTACTTTAGTTGTTTTCATATCGGCTTTTTATGTTTCTTGACAGCAAAATCTTGTTTGCCATAAACATGTACACACTTTACACATACGTGTAACAAGCTTATTAATATTGTACTACTAACACGCTTGTAGTACACAATTGAGACGTCTTGTCACTAATTATATGCATCAGCGAGAAACAATTTCTCATCTTCACATTGTAATAACTGATTTTAATGTCTTTGCATCGGAAATAATTGTTATTGTTTAAGTTTGAACACACGAGCGGGCAATATTTGTACACATTGTTTACCTCTGTTGCGTTCACTCTTGTTAACATTCCAGTCTGTTGCACAGTCAAATCATTTAATCCCCCCAAGTGTGCTAGTCGGATCAGATCTAATGTTGTAAAGTAATGACAAACACACATTTATCGATTATTTGATATTCGTGCACCGGTCTAATCTTGACGTTTTGCTACCTGTAAATGACTCTAAACTGTCTCAAGTTTATTACACTCCCTTTCCCTTGTAGAGATACCAATCTTGAGATGAGCAAATACAAATGTGCGAGTGCGTATTAAAGAGTCGAAATGTGTTGGCAAACTTGTGCATATTTTTCTGTCTCCTAAAGGCTTGACCGTGAGCTATTGACACATGCATATGATATGATTGTTCAAGGTTATGCGGTCGTTTATAGCGCGCGCATCGTTTACACACATCTTCATACATTCTTCAATGATTTTGTGTCCATTTCTTCATCAAATTAATATCCAAAAATATTTTCAGGCACACGTTTATTGTTTCGGTGTTGAATTACCGGGCAGTCCAATCAATATCACTGTTATCGACCCACCAGTGCCGCAACCATCTCCAAACCAGCCAGACATGGCAACAGGGCCACCGCAGTTGGAGTTTGCGGAATTAACCGAACCAATGGCCGTCGGATCGTTGGTAGAAGTTCAGGTTTGTTTATAAAATCAGATGATACTCATAATAATTTTATTAAAGATCAACGCTCAAGGTCGACACGGTGACGGATTAGTGGCTGTCGATGCCACATCCCCATCAGGCAGACGTGTAACATGTCCCGTATCACAGAAAGGATCAAAATACACAGCAACATTCACACCCACCGAGATTGGTTCGAATATTTCTCAAAACAGCCTCATAATCTTGTTCCAGGCGAATGGATGATCGGTATATCACTAAACGGTGAACACATAAAAGGCTCACCATTTGCATGTCAAGTGTATGATCCAGGTGAGATAGAAGTATTCGGATTAGATGTGGGCATTGTTGGACAAGAATTGAACTTCACTGTCAATGCCGAACGAGCTGGCGAAGGACGATTGCACGTAATTATATGAATACATTTGAGTAAATGTGTTATATTAGGTGTCCGTATTGCATCACAATCGGCCAATACCGGCACAAGTACTTGAACGCACATCTGGGGTGTATGATGTACGTTTCACTCCTGATGGTCCGGGACAGTACAAGATCCATGTCAGCTTCAATGACATGGAAATCAAAGGTTCATTTACATTTTATGAATTATTTACAATCGTTAAGGATCACCATTTATACTGGACATTGTTGATGCTAGTTCGATTAGTGTCTATGGTGATCATCTACGAACGGCTAGTGTTGGCAAATTGGCAACGTTTATGATACATGCGGTTGGTGCTGAATCGAAAGATCTGACTGTTAGCGTGCTAGGTATGAAATTTGTTAATATTAACCTGCACGATGCACGTGTCCCATTGGTTGGGGGTGAAATTAATGCATGCTTACAAAAATGTAAATGTTTAGACATAAAGTAGATGCTTCAAGGTGTAAGTGTCATGTTCATGTCATATATATGTGTAGCGATTTGCTTTGGATGACAGGTACGATCTATTTTATTATTGTCCATTTTAGCTTTATTTGTTTCAGTTCTAAACGTCGCGCTATTTTAAATTAAACAAAAATATTAACCAATAATTTATTATTTTAGCACCATCATCGAAAAAGAAACGCGCGGTTGTCGTACCACTGGGAGATTCAGGTTATCGTGTCGAATGGAAGCCCGTTGAGCCAGGTAGATAATAATAAAGATTTTAAAACAATGTCATACAATTCATTAAGGCGAACATCACATTGACGTACGGTTATACGGTCAAAGTATCAACGAAAGTCCATTCATATGTAACGTTGGCGATCCAGATCTCGTCACAGTGCGCAATATGCCAAAGGCAATCGATCACACTCAATTAGGAACAACATTGTCATTTGAAAGTTAGTTGACAATATTCAATTAATGGGCAATTTTTAATTATAAATTTTCAGTTGATGCAACAGCCGCAGGTAGTGGAAATCTTGAAATAATGATAAATGGCGGTCGTGTCGCGTGTAAAGTACGCGAATTGGGATCTCGTCTATATCTGGCTACATTTGTTCCCACACAACCTGTAACACACATTATTGAGATGCGTTTTAATGGCGAAATGGTCAGAGGTTAGTACAATGACAATTGGCGTTAATAATTGTCGGCGTCAACTAATTACACATTGCACTTGTCCTTGCTGACAGAATTAATGTTATCAAATGTCGCAAAAGACATTAATTGCTCTAACAGAAAGTGTTAAAGTGACCCGTCTGGTAGTGACCGTCAAGGTTAACACAATCTAAGATATCTCAATACATATTTAAGAGGTCATAAAAGTGTGAGAATTGCTCGCTGTTTTATGTTATTCTACTTTTTAGTGTATTTTCGGTAAAGATGATAAAACTAATTTTTCATTTCTTCGCTTGAAAAGGTATGCTAAGCTGATGTCTTGCGAGTTCTTTAAAAGACGTGTTAACATAAATTCAATAACTGCGCAACTTGACCTCTCCATATTGTTAAGAACACGAGAAATTGTACAAGTGATTTTGTGTTCTATTGACATAGCGGATTTAGATATGTAACACATAATATTACAGATAGCCCATGGCGCATTGAAATCTTACTTCCACGAAGTCCAACAATGAGCAACTATCCACCTGGTGCTGCACAACAAGCATATTATCTTGCACCAGCAGCTCATGTTACTGCTGGTCCATACAGTCCGTCCATTCCACTACAACAACAACAAATACTAATGACAAGCGGCAGTCATAGGTTTGTAAATAAATAAATAAATCTAATTCGTTGCAGTTCACTGGAACACGCCAGCAATGCATCAGCGACAGGATCAATAACAAATGTGTCAGAATGGGCAGAGATAGAAGGTGTAGGACTGAAGCAGGCCTGTGTTGGCAAAGCGGCAACATTTGAAATCAATGCGCGTGGATTACACACGGATGACATTGATGCAAGATGCACTGGTTTGTAAATATGATAAATAAGTGTCACAAATAATAATCAATTCATGCAGATCCATCTGGACGAGAAATCCCTGTACGCGTTGTATCCACACGACAAAGTCGTCATCGGTGTGAATATACGCCGCATGATGTTGGTACGTTCTAAAATGCGCATTTATGAACGTTACAATGATTATTCTCCAGGAACATATCACCTCGATTTACATCTACGCAATCGCCCCGTCCCAGGCAGTCCATTTGCAGTGAGTGCATATGCACCACACAACGTTGTCATTGAACCAGCACCTGGTGGCGCTGTTGGCAAACCCGTTCAATTCACTGGTAAATAATAACATTCACATCAATCACCACCATTCAACAATTCCAGTGGACGCATCAAACGCCGGTCGGGGTCAATTAGAAATCTCGATAAACGGGGGTCGAGTGCCGAATAATGTAGACATGCGCGGTGCAGGCAGATGTTTGGTCACATTTATCCCCAACGATCCAGGCACATATGTGATTGATGTGACATTCAACGGTGAAATGGTCAAGGGATGTCCAATTAGGGTGGACATTACACGAGGTGTTGGTGGTGGGGATACTGTTATCACTAGTACACCGGCTGAAATGGGCAAATATAAGACTGGGGTTATGATGGATTGTGCCGATACATCGCCTGAATTGTGTATGTTGCACATTTTATGTGTCCATTTATGTTGCACAAACAAATTCCAGATACACGACCACACGGTCAGAAGTTAGCGACAGTTGACGAATCTGGCAAAAAGCGAATGGTATATGAGAGTGGAGTCGGTGCACGTGTTGCTCGCTATGGCAGTAAGGAATCAAAGAGCAGCAGTTCAGAAGATGACCGAAAACGACAAAAGCGAAGTGTCGAGCCAGTTCCAATTCAAACAAAATCACAACCTCAAGTAATACGAAAGAGCAGTGATGATCATTACTCGAGGTAATCAAATTCGCAAACATATTTTATAGTAACTATTATTTAGCATTGACCGGGACAAATACGCGCCAATTGTAGTCGAAAAATCATATCCAGAAGCAATTGCAAGCAAAGAAGAGATCACCACAACATCACATACATACAAATCAGCGGGCAGTGATCAACCAGACAGCACCGGTTTACAGCGAAATCGAATAGATGAAAGCATCAAACCCAAAGACGTCCATAAAACCTCAGCAGAACCACCAAAAGCACCGTTAGTTGCACGAAAAGGCAGCAGCAAAAGCCCTGTCCGAAAAGGCACCGGTGTACATCGGAAGTCCAGTTCCAGTTCAATGGAAGAAATCTACGACGAAGTACCACGACAAGTTGAGACGGATAAAACAAAGGAGGCGATTCTAGTTGGTGCCACAACAAAGCCAACAACAATGAAGATGTCATCAAGTTCATCGATCTCGTCAAGTGATAATGAAAAGAAAAACAAAAAACATAAGACATCGAAGACAAAACCAGTTGTTGTCGAAGAAAAGAAAGTAAAGAAAGTCACATCTAGCGATGACGACAAGAAAAAGCGAAAAGTATCAAAGAAGAAAGACGAGGCACCAGCAGTACCGAAAGTGACGGTGGAAGAAATGCTGTCACAAGTGATCTTAGACGGGCCTGGAATTGGCGTGATACGTGTGGATAAACCAGTGCACTTCTACATCAAACCCAAACTTGTTCCAATGAATCTTGTCAGTGTTAATGTTTTGTGTGAGTTATTCAACTTACTCAATTTATCATCACCATCATTAATTACAGCTCCATCAAAGAAAACAATACCCGTTGATATAACAAACGAAACTGAAGGATACAAAGTAGCATTTGTGCCAAAGGATGTCGGTAGTCATAAAGTGAGGATTATTTCAAATATGTGTTAATGAAAATACTAAAATACCTATATCAGGTGCACGTGTCGATCGATGGCCAGCCAGTGCCAACTGGACCAATCAGCACTCGCGTATATGACCCAGAGCGAATAGTGTTGAGCGACATCAACAACGCACCGTTCCCACAAATCATACAATTCACTGTAGATGCTAGTAAAGCGGGTTATGGCAATTTGGAGATTGCGATAACTGATTCGGCTGATCGTATTATTCCCAGCGAAGTGACACAAGATCCTGGTGCTGCATCGAGATTTGTTGTCAGCTTCAGACCTGAAGAACCGGGACAATTTGTTGTGCATATCAGCTTCAATTCCGAACCACTTAAAGGTGGGGAATGAAAGATATAATTCATAATAATGTTTTATTTTTAGGTTCACCATTCATATGTTTCTCCACAACGGAAAGTGGTGAATTTATAACCCGTAAAGACGACGTGAACAATTTGCTAGTTACACGCGAGGAACAAGAGAAATTGCAAAAGAGCCAGCCTGTAACACAAAGATACGAATCTGAAAAGGTGGTGGAGAAAATGCAACATAAAGGAGAAACAACAGAAAAGGATCGTGAAAAACTACGAATTGTGCACGCAGATGTATTGAGACGAATTAGTGTTCACAATAAACAAAAAATGGATCTGGTGTCGTCCGGTAATACGGCTACACTGACATTGTTAATTGAAAAAGCCGATAAAGACCTTATTCGACAATTAACTGCCGATGTGATAGGTAATTCGACTGTTTAAAGTAGCAAAAACCGAAAACTCTAGATGAATATACGGAGACGATGTTATGACATGAACATGACCTTACGTAAAAGTGCATGTCACCCATTTTGAATTTGAATTATTTTTTTGCTGCAGTGAAATCCCTTTGCACGGAGTGTTGTAACATTCACAGATTTTGTGCACCTATAACCCCAACAAAATAATCATTTATTATATTGCACAATTTCCAGCACCAAACGAAATGTCTCTGCCAGCGAATATCACCGAAACAGAACAAGACACGTTTATGGTCGAGTTCACACCGAAAACTGTTGGTGAGTGACGAGAAATTTAAATCAACATACACCAAAATAAAACTAAATCCAGGCGATCACAAAGTGCACGTGCGTTATGCCGGAGCAGACATTGACGAATCACCGTTCACATGTCGCGTGTATGATTCACGTCTAATTCGTGTCAGTGAAATACCGAGTGGTGTTGTTGGTCGATCTGTTGACTTTGTTGTGGACGCCAGTGAGGCGGGTGTTGGAAATTTGGTGCGTTACAAACACATGGGGACATTAAACCTGTTTTAGGAAGTTGCGGTAAACGATGGTCGTGTACCATCAATGGCACATTCACTTGGTCAACATCGCTACGAGATCAGTTTCGTGCCACGAGAAGCACAGAATCACACGATTTCGATAAAATTCAATCGCGAATCCGTCCCAGGCAGTCCATTTGCGTGTTACATTTCAAGTGGAGCAACACAAGCGTCTGCCAGTGGACCTGGACTGGAGCGCGTAGCTGTTGACAAGAAAACACAATTCACTGTTACATCTACTGAAATGCAACCAGGTGAAGCTGCTGTCGTGGAAATTGTCGACCCACAAGGAAAGAACGTCGACGCGCATGTAACAATGACTTCAAAAGGAAATTACAATATCGAATACACACCGACAGTTGTTGGTAAGTGTTGAATATATCATTTCCTCGCGAATTTCAATGTGCAATTTGCAGGAACCTACCAAATAAGCGTGTTCTCTGGCGACAATGAACTACCGAACTCACCATTCACAGTCAAAGTGTACGACGCATCAAAAGTCAAGTTGTTCCCCGTTGAAGGTGGTGCAGTAGTAGGACGTCCATGTAGTTTCTTAAGTAAGTCACCTCAACAAGTTGTCACGTGACACCTTCACCCAGTCGACGCTGCCAAAGCGGGTGCAGGCAATATGGAAATCATAGTCAGTGTGGACAATCGTAATGTGCCAAACTCTGTGTCTGCTGAGGGCAATGCTAAGTTCAATGTATCCTTCACTCCACAAGAACCACTGCCGCATACAATTAGTGTGAAATTCAATCGTGAACCTGTGCCTGGTATATTTTGTTCATATGTTTATCCAAACGTGTAATGTTGCATTTAGGCAGTCCAATGACATGCAATGTGAGCAATGATACTGGGTCACCGATTTCTGTGATCACAGCGTCAACGTCAAAGTCGCCCGTTCAACAACAACCTGTGCAACAATCTGTGCACACAGCTGGTAATGATCACAAATACATTATACAAATATGAATATATCCAGCCGAACTTCAAGGAACGGAGGTGTCAGGTGACGGAGCAGTTCAAGCGCGCGTGGATCATCCAATATCATTTGTTGTTGCCAATGGTGCAGCGAGAGATTGCCGTGTGACAGTTATTGGTAATTTAGTGTTACGAGACATTTGAGCCAAATACCAGTATCAATTTGGAATTCATAACTACTGTGTGTCCTGTGTCCTTCTGTGTGTCCTTGTTTGCTGTGCACCTTTTGTCTATATTTACTTTCACTTGTTTTGCACTTAACAGCCGAAAACAACGAGGAATGTGATATTGCGGTCACAAAACAGTCAAATGGCATTGATGCAATTGTGCGATTCACACCTAATGCTGTTGGTAGGTTCAAAACTTATACAAACCTTATAATAAAGTTCATTAGGTGTCTACCAAATTTATCTATTAAAAACGACTAGCAAAGATGAAAGGGTCCATCAAGGTTCAGTCAATGCCATTGATCCGTCAAAGGCAGCCGTTAGTATACCGCAAGATGGATTTATCGGCGAAAAGTGTTCAATAGTTGGTAAGAAATATTACCAATTACTTATTTATTTAACATTATTTAGTGGATACATCTTACGCCGGTCGCGGCATAGTAGACATTCGTGCAATAAACAAAGATAAATCAGTGGCAATCCAAAAGGTTTCCACAGAGCAGCAATGTGTACATAAATTCGCATTTGTGCCAGAAGATGCAGCTGTTTATCAAGGTAATAGAAACAAAAACCATATGAAAACGCATTTCAGTATTGGCAACAATGAACACTTATCCGATATTCACAAATAAACGAGTTATACAAGTGAGAGCAAAAGGGAAGATAGAGCCGCTATATGACAGTGTTAATAACGGTGTAGAAGGTAAGGCTTTTCTTGAATACTACAGTAAATACGAAAACACATTCTAAACGACGTATAATTTTACTCAAATTGCATCTAGTGCCACACAGAAGTCATAATTGATAATAACGTAAACACTTCAGCTAGCTATTTACGTCTTTGTTAATCGAATTGCATTGAGAATCTCAGGTTACATTCAGAAAAGACTTCAACATTTTCTTCAAAATTCTGTAATTCCGTAACCTCGTACAGCTTAAAAACTAAAAATGCACCTCCGAATCGGCGTAACAACCTCCCCACCATTGGTGACCGAATACGCTCATACATCCCTATTGTCGCAGAAGTTAACCAAGCGAACAGGTGTCGATGCCGACACACTCGGTCTAATACTAAACATCGGCCACATTCCATATGAAATAGTTAGTCTAGACTCAGTTGAGCGTGGGATATTACACAATGCCACATCAATGACCGGACTAGCTAATTTGACAGATTCTGGCTTCATTGACACCGCTGCAATGTTCTGGATACCGAATGACCACCGCAAGAAGTACTTCTCATTCAGTCACCCATTTGAGTTCAGTCAAGGTGTGTTCATTGTTGCCAAAGGTGAAGACATCACAACGTGGGATTATATCGTACAAAGTGCGAAACATGTCGAACCAGAGTTACTTGTGCTATTATCTGTCACGTTCACTGTATTGATTGGGATGATATTACTATACGATCGATTGCTCCAACGTCAACCACGACGACGCACTATTTGGGAATATCTTCACTATATAATATCATGTGGTGACACTGAAGCTGAAGAGTTTGACGAGTCCACTCTTGGTGGCAGTGTGTTATTCATGATGTTGTCGATATCGTTGGTTATTCTATCTGGTCAATACACATCCCAACTGTTATCAAATATGTTGCTTCCTGTGCCAGTCAAACAGCGTTTTGATGACATCCCACAATTGGCAGACTTGTTATCTCAGGGCAGTTTGAAATTGGCTACTAACGCGCCAGCTACATGGTTTCTCATACAATTGGAACAGTCGAATGAAACAACTTTTCGACAGTTACATGAAGCTGTAACATATTCCGAGGAGGAGATTGTATATTTTGAAGTGTTCGAAGACGATGCTGCTCAACGAATAATTAACGAGCAATTAGTTTACTTCTGTTCGACAGTTGAACGTTGCAGTCCGATTATCGAACAAGACAAGACGTGTCAACTGGAAGTGATTCGCTTATTCGAATTACCCTCAGTACCAATCGCATTTATGTTTCGCAAGACATTTCCACAACATTATATGAACATGTTCAATGAAGCGGTAGAGGTGGCGCGTGCACCATTTACATCGATGCGGATGCAATATTCACAATTTGTTGGTCGTTGTGGTAGTGGGGCATTGGGAACTAAATTGGAAGCATTGAAATTGGAACCGTTGAGTGGCAGTTTCTTATTATTATGTTTGGGATGGATTATTGCAGTTGTTGCTTTTCTAATAGTAAAGCTCACTCATATGAAGTCAAATCTTCGTCGGCAACGCAGCATTGAAAATTGCTTCATGTATTGATCCATTGCATACAATTTCTACATTTTACAGTATTCATTCTTATGTAATTTGTTTACGACATAAAATAGACAATATGCACAACTAAGAAGTAAACCAAAAATGCATAAAGTATATTTATTTTTCTATGCAGATAGCAATGCGGACATCGAGGGCACCACAGTAAGTGGTCATCAACAACCCGTCGTTGTAAATAAAATGGCAAAGTTTACAATTTCTACCATTTCCAACAATCTAGATATAACAGTTAAAGGTGGTGGTAGAGTTTGCTGTTCTGTGTTACATTAACCGCTTATGTGTTTTCTGTCTATTCAATATACTGTATTTGGCTCAAATAGAGATGTTGATTATTCCTTCATTTAATTACTCATCTTACAGGTCCAAGTGGCGACATCATTCCAGTCAAATATTACCACCAAAAGGACGGCAACACGCGCGTCGAATACATGCCGCGTGAAATTGGTTAGTTTTGTAAAATAAATTACAAAATAATAATCATCTGCAGGTCCTCATCAGTTGACCATTTATCTAAACGATAAACCGATCAATGGCAGCCCATTCACGGCACATTCATTTGACCCACATTCTGTACACTTGGTTCCCGATTTAACACAAGGTTTTTATGCTAAACGACCGTGCATTGTTAGAGGTACATTTGGAAATTCTAATTAGTCATCATTTATTCATCGTTGAACTTATTTTATTTATTTATTTAATATTTTCTTTCCAGCGCACACGGAACGAGCTGGTCGTGCACGGTTGCATGCAACAGTTGTAGATCCATCTGGCAATCCAGTACCCGCCGAAGTGAATCAGGAGGTCTATCCACCTGAAATCCGATTCCTTCCGAAGGTACTCGGCGAACATCAGGTCAATGTACATTATGGTGATATCGAAATTGAAGGTGCGAGCGACAACGTTTCAAAATAATGGAATATGAAAATAATTTCAGAAAGTCCAATTGCTCTGAACGTTGAGGATGCCGAACTGCCTCGTGCCTATGGGCCGGGCTTGGAGCACGGCGTCGTCAACACACGAACTACAATCTTCTTTGACTCGAAGAAGAGTAAAGGATCATTGAAAGTGGAGATATTTGGTATGTTTGGGTATATTAAAGTTAAATTTTATATTTATCATGTTTATAGGACCTTCATCAAAAACGAAATTCGAAAGTAAGAAAAAGAATGAAGGAGTGTATGAAATCAATTTCACACCTATCGAACCCGGACCGCATAAGGTTCACATTTCATGGAAAGATAAACCGATACAGGTAAATGATCGAAACATGAATTATAATTTATAAATACTCGTGTTCAGGGAAGTCCATTCAATGTGCCAGTTGTTGATCCAGTCGGAATTCGAGTATTGGGAATCGACCATAAACGACAATTACCACTCACTGCTGGCATGATGAAAGAAATCACAGTTGACTGTGCGCAAGCGGGACCTGGTAAAACATTTATAAATAGTTCAAAAGAAACTCAAATTTAATTTATAGGTCGACTGGAGGCAACATTATCTGATAGCGCCTCAAACAGAATCATATCAGTACCGTGTGAATCACAACCTGGCAATGTATATGTATTGCGCGTTAAAGCACCAACTCCTGGTGAACACATTTTGGCACTGACATACGATGGCGTACCGTTGCCAGAAGAATTGAATGTCAAATGTTGGGCTGAGAAACAGCAAACTGGTTTGTTATTATTTCGTAATCAAATTATTTTAAAACAACACCTTATACAGTTGTCACAACACCGACGACTCCACACTCCAAGGGAACATTCAAAGAACAAATCAAGAAACTTGCTGTTGAAGAGAAATGCACCGATGCAAATGCTCCAAATCAAGATCGAGTTGTGCTCAAAGGCGATGGATACAAGAACGCGTTCGTTCCAATATTCCCGAAACACTAATTCTGCATTTCCAGATACGTACGAACAGAAGCAGAATTCTTAGTCGATGGATCTGAGACAACAGCCGGCGCTCCATCTAGCGCTCTATATGGCAAAAAGGCCGACGTGCCAGTAGAATTAACCGACATGGGGAACAAAGTGTATCGTGCAACGTACAAAGTGCTCATTCCTGGTAACATATCTTTGCACAAAAATATAAACTCAATAATATTCAGGCACGTACTCATTGGAGGTGAATTGGGATGGCAAACCAGTACGTGGTGCACCGTACACAATAGTTGTGGATGAGCACGGAGGTGCAGAGAGAATTATTGTTGACAAGGAGACTCTCAAATACGGCATCATTGGTCATCCATTACAAACTACAATTGATACACGTCTGGCAACAAAAGGTTAGGGTTATTGGAATAAAAATGAAGATGAATGTTTAGGCGAATTATCATGTGAATGTGTTGGACCATCTGGTTTATGTCAAAGTACACTTTATGCGGACGACACGGATGGCACATATCGACTTGTAATGAAACCAACAGAAGTTGGACGCCACACGCTCACGATTCGATATAATGGAGAGAATGTTGAAGGTTGTCAAATGTATCCAATATTCGTAACTGTCGTGTTACAGGAAGTCCATTCGGTGTGAATGTCTCCTATCCACCAATGCCAGCCAAAGTGCGCGTGTACGGTCCAGGTGTGGAGCATGGAATATTGTCAAGATATAAATCAAACTTTGTTGTTGAAACTAAGGGAGCTGGAGGCGGTCACTTGACTGTGCGTGTCAGGGGACCAAGAAGTGAGCGTTATAAATATGTGTAAAATGACACAAACCATTTCACAATTAGGCGGCTTCCATGTTGACATGAAACGCGACCCGAAACATGATAGAACGATACATTGTTCATATGAACCACGCGAACCGGGTGACTATCAGATCGAAGTGAAATGGGCAGGAATGCATGTGCCATACAGTCCATTTGTTGTCATGATATTCGATACAGAACAGGTGAGAGAATAAATCAAATTACTTCAAATATAAAATATCAGGAATTGGATCGTTTCATGCACGGTGCTCTGCCATCACCGCCACCCGTTACACCATTCCTCCCACCAGGCTGGGTAGGGCCACCACCACCACCAATGATGTTCGGTCCACCACCACCTCGAATGTTGATGCCTCCACCACCACACCAACATCATCCCCATCATCCTCACCAACAACATCTTTATTCATCATCGACACTTCAAAGCAATCGATCGAGTCGCAGTGGTGGTAGACAGCAAATGATGATACCGCAAAATGGATATTAATGTTTTTAGTTATTGCAAGATTTATATTTCTGCAGTACATTTTGTAATTACGCATTGCATGATACATATTTGGTGCACAGCTCAATGTTAGTTCTTCTAACAGAGCATTATTGCAGTCTCACTTTTTATGAATAGTTTTGCTACATTCACATTAGTGCTTGTTTTATTCAACATAGACGCACATTTAGTTTAAGATTACTATTATTCCAAAAACGTTGGTGGCGGTACTACATTTGTTTCATTTTCAATTTTGCTCCCAAATATTGCTGGCCACCAATTGTGATTTATGTGAAAATATATTTTATATTTTATTCAAGTATTTTTGTGTCTTACAAATAATATATGATTATTTTATCGGAAATGCCTCACAATACAAATTTATCGGACAAATTTGCAAAAATGAGGACTTTGACGTTGATGGGATTTGCACTTTCAAAATATTTGAGCAAGTTCTTTGAGTATTTTAGTTATCAAATTTAAAAAGAAAATGGAAATAATTTTGAATAGTAAAATTATTCAATAGGAGAAAGAAGAGAATTAGGGAATCAATTAGTGTTTAAAGGTCTGATGAAAGCGATGAAAGCGTTCATGAAAAAAGATTTTATTGCACATTTCTTAAATTTAATTAAAATTACGGTATCAGCGCAATGTTTGATAAAATGAGCACACATTCGTTGCGATGAAAAATAATTGTGAAACAGAAGAACACTGAATGACAAATATTCAAGAAATATTGATCACACTGCGAATAAAAGTGTTGATCAATAGCGTTTTATTTGCTCATAACTTGGTGGGTTAACATTATCCTGCCACTCAACAGTAATTGAATATTGTTCAATTCCAGCAACGCCGTTGCCATTACCATTCACGATCAACTGCAAGGAATATGTGTAACACACACACACACACACACACACACACACACACACACACCGGAGTTGTTTGCTTGCCACTGCTGAAATGTACCCGTCCACGTATGTTCGCTCGTTCGTTGACCTCCTCGCATCTGTTAACGTAATAATTGAAATATTCAACCACACGACATACCTTTGACGCATTGCTTTCGTAAAGTCCGTTTCTATCGATCTCGCCTTGCATATGTACCAAATGAACAATATAACAAGTAGGACCACACCAATATTTAGTAGAATAATCATCACAGGCAACGGTAGTTGGTCCAACCCTTGCCAAATCAGCAATGGCCATAACATAATTGTGCAAATGACGAAACAACAAACTGCCACTAGACGCCAGCGTGCTTTCTTTCCGTATGTCGTCATTGCGATGAACTCATCAATTGATGTTTCTATTGCTTGCTTCCATTCGTCCTCAATGTGCAGCTGTTGCAACTCCAAAGGAATTGTCTTTGACGTTCCTTCGTTGATAATTACTGTTCGCGTTTGTACCATTTTGGAATAATTTCTATTTAAGAAAAGAAAACGTTCTGTTAGAAATGACTATGCGTCTTCATGTCTTCGTTCTACAGTGTTCGACGAACAAGCATTATAGCAGTATTATGAAAATGTGAATCACAGTACTGTGCTTTGTGACAAACAGAAACTGGTGTGATGATATAACGCGTACGTCGAAAAATGTTACGAACTTGTAGAGTGATTGATCGTAAACACGTTCACTTGCTTGTTAATGGCGAAATCATTGATCAACATAACAATCTCAATTGGCACCGTCGAAATTAGCACCGTTAGGTTGCGCAATAATAACGCACTTGATTAGTTTCTATTCTGACTTCCTTGAGAAGTGTCACATCATAAATACCTCCATTTGCTATTTGCGTCGATAAAATTAAACGTTAGGAACACAATGCTTGTGTAAATCTTGAATTTGCCGCATTAAATATGAACGATCACATTATTTTATTTGTCAATGTAGCGGCGTTTTATAGTGTTTGTCAAAAAGAAAAATTCCTTGCAAATATTGTTTCTGTCATTTAAACCAGTTCAACTTCAAATCCATGTGTCACGTATAGAGAATGGATGAAAATTATAGATTTGTATTTCATGTTCATACATTTGTTCCGGCGACACATAATGCCATGCAATCATTGTGTCAGCGCAGCATTCAAAAAGCTGAATGCCAAGGGCAACATATATTTCACTTACATCAATACATACCTGTCGTGGAACATATCTAGCATATTCCCATTTATGCACGTCGCCCATATGTTCCGGATGCATGGTAAGAGACAAGTTGTGTGGTACAAAGCGTGGTCGACCGAACGCATCTCTGTTGTCACCCACTTTGAAGCCGCCCTGCATTGGAAATACATTGGAAATCAAAGATGAACGAACGGGGCGTACACATTCACTGATGCGGACATCATCTTCGTGTGTTGGTGCTAGATTACATGCTTGTTCTTTTATTGATTTCTGTCAATTAAAGTAAAATTGAAGTCATCACAAACATGTAAGAGTTTCAAATTGTGTTTACTCATCAACAATCCAGCGCCACTTCCAACAAATCCGCCTCTTGCTTTGTAATCCACACCATATATTTCTGGTGCGATGCTGCAATGTTGTTTGCACACATTTGAATGTTACCTATTCTTCGATCTAGCAAACAATGCCAAATTTTCGACAATCACAAAAGCATCATCATCCACACGTAGGAACCAGTCGAATTCATTTTCATAATTTTCAACAATATAGCCAATTCCCTGTTGTACCTGCACACCGAATTTTCATGCGCCAAAATATATGTTTGGGAAACTAACCTTAATCCAAGTAGCATCGTGCTCATCTATAACCGACAGTTGTAGTATTTTACAATTCAATTGCACTGAAGATGTGTCACATTCAGTCAATGTTGCTTCTGTAATGTTGTCACTTCTCTGCGACCCGGTAAGAAATATTGTTTTTGTACACCGTTTGCCCCATGTGGTCATTATCGCTTGCCTGTGTGCCAGTCCATTAGGTCGGTTTAATATCATACAGAGAATTCTATTTGTTGATAAAATGTGATGTCGCAAATGTTGCGTTTCTGAAAAATATCGGCCAAGGATAAGTTGCATCAAAGTGAAATTCTGAAACTTACGCTCTTGTATTTTGCGTATTTCGGCTTCTACATCGATAATGGCACTGTCCACTACTCCAGCCGTTATTGTGGCATCTAGTTCGTTGGAAATTGCTGCTTGAGCTTGATCACGTTGTGAAAACACAAATATTAATAACATAATTCCTGTGCAGATAGTTAGCGCCCATCGAACCACAATGTTGTTAACATTGTTTAACATTTCGCATTTTCTGTTTTTTTCAGAAGTATATTGTTGTTGATACAAAAGTTAAATCTCATTTTGTGCTTATTTATCGATTTTAAGTCCATACATTGAAACTCCAAAACAAGTTTATTTCTGCGTATGGCAAGTTAATCGAAATATTAAGATGTAATAAACGTGTTCATGAAAACTGTAAAGGCAAAGAAACTAACACAATGCCAGTTAGTAAGTTATTAAAACATCTAACGATACATAAGTTAACACTATTGAACGTGGTTATCCCAAAACATAAAACAGCACGTAAATAGCCCAAACAAAAGAAAGGTATGTAGGAGAGACAACACAGTCACCAGAGTGTGGTCTAATTTGTGGTCGTGGTCCAATCTGGATGTGACGTTCCTCATCGTTCTCCTTTGGTTTGTTGTCCGGCTGTCCACTTGCTTCCCACATTGAGTGGATTGGTTTTGATGGCTGTGGAGCTGCTGGTGCATTTACAAACGGTAATTTTGCGTGTTCAATGCTGTTGTTTGTTTCAAAAGGTGTCTGTGAATCTGTCTTATTTGTTTCCACAATCGAACTTGCAGTTGTTTGCTCACGTTCAGTGACATTTGTTGAAAGTATATCAATGGACACATTATCTGGTTTCTCCGTTCCTGTTGCTATTTGTGGATGTATAACTTCTTCCAATGATCCTTCTGTTTTATTCTCAGCGATTTGGTGTAACGTGACGTCGCCAGCCATTGCTAATTCAGTGGCAGTTTCTTCATTTGTATCGTTCTTGTTTTCTGTTACGTTTATATTCGGTGTGTCTACACCGACAACCGTGGCATTCTTCACAGTGTTATGCATTTCTGTGCCTCGAGGTTCTAGCATCATTCGACAGGCTACCTCAACTGATAGTGGGCCAGCGCAGCTGTGATCGGCACAAGTGCACATCTTTAAAACAAGAATTGCTTGCATACTTTCTCTTAATAAGGGTCTACCTGTATAACTTGTTTAATTGTAATAGTTGGATCGATGCCATCATGGCCCAGATCTCTTAACTTTCTCATTTTCTTTTCATTTCGCAATTGTTGTTGATGTTGCTTCTCAATTTCAATACTATTCAAATCAACACCGGTTGGCCAATGTGGTGCACAATTGATACCAGTTATGTTTGTGTCACTGATATCTTTCCAATGGGTCTTCGCGTGACATCCCCGCCATATCCCCCATGCCATTGTGTCTGAAATTTGGATACGGATATGGATATTGGTGTTTATTTCTACCAGCCATATTATACGGTGACCAGACACGAAATGAACCGACGAAACAAAAGTCAGGACAGTCGACAGTTGGTAAATGCTCGAAATCGCCGCAACATTCGTTGCCAATGTGTAGAGGAATGTCTTCACGGTTTTTGTCGAAGAACTAAATGTGAATACAAAATGTAAAATTGGGTTTACTCACTCCTGAATAGTGGATTGCCGGTGTAGCACAGCTATAGCATTTCACTGCATCTGAAAATGATTTGAGTAACGTTGTTAAATTCAGCATCTACAAACCGGAATGTTGAAACAGTGCAAAGAGAAGGATAACAAAATACATTTTCCAATTGCAATTCATAATTTCAACGTTTCATTATTTTCATTGTACAATGTTCAACTACTGTTTTCAACTACACAGATTCTTGCAAATAAGATGATAGTTTGTTTACATTTCAACAACACCTAACCTATAGCCAATGGTCACACCCTTATCAGTTATCAGTGACCAGCATTATTACGAAACAATATATGCTAGACCTTTATGACCATCATCTATGACACGCGTACAATTTTCTCACAGCAGTTTTATGCGTTGTACGATTTTTATAAAATTGACTAATTTATTTTGATCGTTAACACAAATTACACGTACACATATCTTTATCATATATGAGAGAATGTGTACACAAGATTGTTCATAAACACTGAACAGTGTGATTCGCAATAACAAAATTGAACATCTATGAAACCGAGATAATTTAGTTTAAAGCATCACAGTTATGAAGAACAATAAGGCTGAAAGAACAATGCCCGCAGACGCGTGTACTGCACCTTTTGTAGTGGTGGTTGATTGCGATGATGTAGACATTGTATTTACGGTTGTACTGCCTGTTACAGTAGTGCCCAAACTGGCTAGCGTTGACGTGCCGGTATTAGGGGTTGTTGTCACTGGCGGCAATGTGCTCGTCGCAGGAGTTGGAGTCGTCACTGGTAATGGTGTTGTTGTCGATTGAACATATGGTGTTGTACTTCCCGACATAAGTTTACATGTCAGTTGTTGCTCTTGGTTGCAAAAGTTGTCTGTAACAGTTCTAGTATTCAACAATTACTGTTGATTAAGAACTCACCATTGTTACAACCACACACAGCCATTGCACCGCGTCCATCGTCTCTAGCTTGTTGGCTCACGCGTCGCATATTCCCATCAAAATCCACCTATCAATAGATCAGTCAATCATCTTCATTCATATCCAATTTATTTACTTGTCTAGTGCAATTGCCCGCTATAACACCATTGAACAATTGTGGTGTACCAGTGCGAGACACACATCCACGCCAAAACCCCGCGTACGGTGTAATGATAACTAAAATAGAATGATGTAAATTTGCATATGGGATGATGGGACCTCCAGGTTTCCGATATGAGAATGTACCAGAAAAGCACATGTCTGGACAGTCGACTGTCCGGATGTTGCCGAAGTTTTGGCAACAATCGTCGGAAATTGTTGCTGGCGATGTTGGTGCACCAGGGTCAGTGAAGAACTGACATTTTATATTTTTATAAGAATATTAAATATTGCACCTACCCCAGAGTGACCAAAATTATACGTTGCACAACTGTAACATATAACGGCAGCTGCAAATATGATTATTGTAAATACGTATTGTTAAGATGTACCTCCGATACGGACATTAAATAATATTAATAATATATGTAATAGTTTCATGTTCGGAGCTTGTTTTTGTTTCAAAGACAGTAAAGAAAATAAAAAATGCAATCACACCGTTCGCCCTTTTATGTCAAAGTTCCCATCCATTACTAATCATCAGTTAGACAATCAATTTGACGAACAACTTTTTGACGTGCGCACTTAAATTTCTATAATCATATGTGTACATTTCCGTCCATTGAGATAGGTAGGTGCGGCACACATACAAACACGATACTTTCTTATTTAGAAGAAACGCCTTAGCTTTCAATAAATTTCGTAATACACATGTCATAACACTTTTATCACCGAAAAATACTAACATGCCCTTCATTTTTAAGATGCATCATCTCTTTTGGGCGAGAAACATATGTTTGACACATTACAACGTGTCTGATTCATCAAATCGTACAAATGTTTGATGATATAAACTTATACGAACATCCTTACACGCAAGAAAGTTTATAAGAAAGTTGGAAAATAGAGTAGCACTTCTGTCAGATGCCTCTTTAAATAGACAGTCCAGATCTGTGTAAACAACCAACATGTAACATGCAGATATTCGAATAAGTGTCCCTATCTGTAATAGTTATGTAAAACTGGACACAACACAAATTGCTTAGCTTTATGCATGCGCAAAATGTCTATTTGTCGTAATGTACAACTAGTTACAGATGTATGCAAGATGTATCCGATATATCTGATTAATCAGTTTTTCAACACGTAACAAACTAATAGATTTTATGAGTATCGTAATTTTATGTCAAACATAACTAGATATCGGACAATTGGTTCACATTGAGTTTTTAGAGTTAGAGGTAGTTTGACGTAAACGATTGAATTAATTTGCTAACTAGCCAGCGCAATTTGTATATAAACACTAATGTAGCTGACATTTTTGAAATTTGCCGGTGAAAATATTTTTATAACTTAACATTTTTATCTCTTTGACATATCTTAATGCAAATAATGGTTTAAAGGTTGCGCTAAAGGTTGCAACAGGAATGTTTTCTTATGTTTTAAATTAACAGAGAATTTAAGCGTGGGTTTATCGGTTCCCTTTATAAATACCGAAATCAGGCCATTTCCGTTTTTGAAACATGTATTCCCTTTTTGTTAAATTAATTGATTTATTAAAATCATTTATTGCAGTTATACCATCTGGACATTACATCTGTAAAATGTCCACAATCATACTTCTCCAACTTCTCTCATTGCCATTACTATCCCACATAGCACAAGCAACAAATCTGCCATGCGGCACCAGTTTCGTGTCGTGTGACCCAAATGGGCAGAATGTTCGTCGAAGTATCGATACAACCGTTGTTGCACGTGTGCCATCGGGGCTCACGTCCGAAGTTGTTGCTAATGCCATCATACAAGCGAAGCAATTAGTCGACGCGCAGTATAATGTCACCGAGAACAGTATTGCAACTAACAGTTAGCCATTTTCGCTCAACACTTGTCCAATTGATATTCAGATATTGTTGATACCGAAATATCATCGTTGCTGTGGTCAACATATCGCGAGGCGCAAACATTCTCAAGGGACTCATCATATGCAGCATTGATAGCAATCGAAGCAACAAAGGTGTTACAGCAGTCAGTTATTTCTATCAATTCTCATCACTATTCCATGTAGATCATTTCATCTAACATTCGATCAAATCGTCTTTGCACTATCATCTAGCTCACTTGCAAACACCATCTTGCCAAGTATTTGTCCTGCATCACCAATAACAGAGTGCACACAATCTGTGTTCCGTGCATTCACTGGCCATTGTAACAATGTTGAACATCCGATGTGGGGAGCGTCGTTTGAACCACTGGCACGGGAGGTGAAGCCCGATTATGCTGATGGTGCAATAGCGAACAACATTTGCAGTTAAATAATGTTATTTTAGGTGTGTCGCAACCTCGTGTCGCTAAATCGACAAAACCATTGCCAAATGCGCGACTTGTCAGCTCGTCGTTATTCGCCACTGATCAAACACCACATCGACGATGTTCAATGTTTATGCCATTGTGGGGACAATTTATCTATTCAGATATTGTTCATCTACCTCAACATGTTGGCACCGAACTCCGTCCACTAGGTATAGCATTCATTCATTAAATCAAATAATAAATAATGATTACAGCCTGTTGTGACCTTCGCGTTGCCAGTCATCCAGAATGTATGACGATTGGAATATCCAACACCGATGCACATTTTGGTGGCGCCAAAACATGCATGTCATATACACGAACGGCAACTGCGCCGAAAGATAATTGCGTTTTAGGTATTGTATCGCATTTATCGCATTATGTACATTTGTATGTTTATAGGTGTAAGAGAACAGGCGAATTTGGCCACTTCATTTATTGATGGCAGTCACATTTACGGTTCAAAAGTAGACACAGCTGATAATTTAAGAACATTGCAAGGTGGCAAATTGCGAACTACAAGAGTGGCACAGTTGAAGGACTTATTACCTCAGGTAGTTTCATAGTCTCTATTAACATAATCTCCAGTCTCCATTCGATCCAATATCATGTCACACACCAAATGGCGAATCGTGTTTTGTTGCCGGATCAGATAATGTGAACTTTGTGCCAACACTCACCGCGCTGCACACGATCTTCGTGCGACAACATAACCGATTGACCGATCAATTATCTGTAAATTAGATACTTTTGTCATTTTGGATCATATTGGAAATGCACAATATTTTGCAGCTAATCAACGTGCATTGGGACGACGAACGTTTGTATCAGGAGGCGCGACGAATTGTTATTGCACAATTACAAGTGATCACATTCCGAGAATACTTGCCAGCAATGATCGGTTGGTATTCCAGAACATTTAGTCATAACATTTTTGCTGCAGGAATGCAAAATATGCAATCATACGGTTTGGAACTATTGAACAATGGATATTACACGGATTACAACTTGGACATTGATCCATCAATCCTTAATGAATATGCCGCTGCTGTTGGGCAGTACTTCTTCACACAAATGGGCGAACAAATCCGCTTCCCTGGCAAGGACAGGAGTCAAGCAGATATTGATCAGGTTTGAAATAATGAATCGGTGATCAATGTGGATGTTGCAGGTGCAACTGAGCAACACATTCATGAATCCCTCATCACTCTACTTTAGAGATCGTGTTGATGCAATTATGCGGTATGAATTGGTGTATTTGATATATAATGTGTGTTGATATATCTGAAGGTATCTATCCCGCGAACGAATGGTTGAAACGGGGCTGCGTATGACTAGTTCACTGAGAAATCGATTGTTCTCTGATTCGAAAACTAATGGTGAATGCGAAAAATATGGAAATATAAATTAAATAAATTCATATAGATCCTGGTTTGGACATGGCAGCAATGATCATTCAAATGGGACGGGATCACGGTATACCGTCATATACATTTTGGCGTGAACAATGTGGATTGACAAAGCCGACGAAATGGGAAGATCTGCGTAATTTGTCAAATAATACAAATATGGTGGAAAGAATGTTGGAGATTTATGCGTAAGTATTTACTCATATATTGAAATGAAATTAATCCATTTCTAGATCGGTTGATGATGTGGACTTGTTTGTCATGGGTCTGGCGGAGACTCCACTAAAGGGTGCATCATTGGGTCCCACATTTGCATGTTTGATGTCGCGACAGTTCCAAAGGGTCAGTTTAGAATTGGTTATAAATTGTTACAAATTGTAATATTTAGATTCGTCGCGGTGATCGTTACTGGTTTGAGAATTTCTTCTATCCATCCGCACTAACTGAGTGTAAGACAACTTTTCAAAAATAACAACGCAATTGTTCAGTGCAAATCAACGAAATTCGCAAAACGTCACTAGCACGAATAATTTGCGACAACACAGACGACGTTGGACAATTGCAGCCACGTGTCATGATGCAGACAAATATGTACGACAATTGTCCAGTCAGCTGCAACAGCAGTGTCATTGACACATTGGACATGAATCAGTGGGTGGACACCGAACCAACATTCACATCAATTGTCAATAAAGAGACATTACGTAAAGCTGCCAGAATTAGTCAACGACGAATATTAAATGAAAATCAGGCCATTGCTTTGCGTACGTGTCAAAATAGTTTACAAGTTTTCATTATATCAAATATGTTAGTTGATCCGGCGTCAGCATTTTCTAATGACGATCTATCCCCGTTAGCCGTACTTGCCAACACACGCATTCCAAAACGTGAAGCATTGGACATTTCAAAGAAGAGCCGTGTACTATTGGAAATGACAAAAGTTCTGTTGTCTGGGTATGCATTCAACAATAACAATTTACAGAAATCTGTTTTAATTTAGTGACGGTTTGAACGAGAACGAACGCCTCTCACCAGGCACCGATCAAGCGGCATTGCTCCGAATGTTGCCAATTGTGGATGTTGATTCCATTATCGGTAAGGCCCCAAATACAACAAAGTAATACTTATTAGCAAACATAACTGGCGTTGAGAAGGCGTCCACCTGTGTGCCACAAGTGTTGCCGTGTGATCACACAACACCATATCGCAGTTACTCTGGCTGGTGCAATAATCTCCGATTCCCGGCATATGCGAATGCATTTCAAGGGGTGAGACGGCTGCTTGAGCCGGCGTATCAAGATGGTTTTGATCAACCACGGTCATTGACGGTTGATGGCAAACCGTTACCAAGTGCGAGAACTGTTAGTAATGCTGTGCACAACTTCCCTGCTATTCAACATGCACAATTTACAAATATGGTTATGCAATTTGGCCAGGTTATTGATCACGATTTCACCCTAACACCGCAGGCAAGAGGTAAAAAACGTGCATTTGAAACTTGTATTGATTACAACAATTTCCTTGTGCAGCACCCAACGGTGAAGTATGGAACTGCACGGCATGCGATTCGGCAGAAACATTGTCGCGCGAATGTAATCCGATCAAGATTGAACCGAACGATCCATACTTTCCACCGTTGAATTCGGATGGTACGCCGCGTTGTATGCCGTTCACACGTAGTCTATTGGGACAATTGAAACTTGGATATCGTAATCAAATTAACCAGTTGTCTAGTTTCGTGGATGGCAGTTTCATTTATGGTACAACGGATTGTGATGCTAATGTATTGAGATTGTTCCAGGATGGTATGGAATTTATAATGAAATCAAATCTGACTTTTAAGGCAAACTCAATTTCACTGCACAAGACGGTGGTCTGAGACACGGTCTACCACAGGGTAATCAGGAACACGATTGTCGTACACACAACGATGGCAAGAACTGTTTTGTCGCCGGTGATGGACGTAATAACGAACATCCAAGTCTTGCTGTAATGCACACAATCTGGGTGCGAGAGCACAATCGCGTTGCTACAATCCTGGCGCGCATTAATAATCGATGGAATGATGAGAAGATCTTCCAGGTGGGTATATGTTGCTTTGTTGTTTCTAACGAATTCTATTCCTATTCAGGAAGCACGCAGATTCGTCATTGCCGAATTGCAACATGTTGTTTATTCGGAATTTGTACCAAAACTGGTTGGATGCGAGTTTGCTGCTAAATATGATTTGGTTCCAAAGAAGACCGGCTACTACACCGGTATTCCGAACATTCAACAATTGTCAATTCTATCAACAATTTCATTCAGGTTATGATGACCGCTGCGATGCTCAAGTGTCGCAAGAATTCGCAACAGCAGCGTATCGAATGGGTCACACACTTATTCGAGACGTATTCCCGCGAATGAACGATTTCTATCAATTGATGGACAATGGTGTCGATTTGAAAACATCTTTCAATAACGTTACAACATTGTATGATGAAGCTAGTGGTGGTTTGGAGACAATTATCGTTGGATTTGCCGGTGCGCCAGTTATGGCGTTTGACCGACATATAGCAACGGTAAATATAAACTGCAAAGAGGAACTGACAAGAATCTAAACTTGTAGGCAGTTCGCAATCATTTATATCAACGAAACGACGTGCCATTCGCAAGTATGGACTTGCCAGCAATCAATGTCCAACGAGGTCGTGATCACGCCGTTCAACCATACATCAAATATCGTGAATTATGTGGATTTGGTAAAGTGCGAACGTGGGATGATATGAAGTCGCTAATGGAAGATCACGCTGTTGACGCGCTGAAATCGGTGTACAGGTTGGCTATTTAAAAGAAATAAATATTTACAAAATATGCAGCAATGTGGAAGACATCGATCTATTCCCGGCACTTATGTCGGAGCGTCCATTGAAAGGCGGCTTAGTTGGACCGACAACAGGATGCATTATTGCTGAACAATTCCAACGTTCAAAGCGATGTGATCGATTTTATTACGAAAATGATGGACAGTTTACGAGATTTTCACCAGGTATATTCATTGGCAAAATTGCAAGATTGTTAAATTTATAGACCAACTTGCCGAAATTCGTAAAGTGTCATTGGCAAAAATCGTTTGTCAGAACAGTGAAATTATGCGAATGATACAACCAAAAGTATTTGATATGCCCGATGAATTGCTGTTTGTTTTAATTTCGTAATGATTCATTTATATATTTAGAAATGCTCAAATGCCATGTCAAGATTTGCCCGGCGCCGACTTGAATGAATGGCTTGATAGAAGTAAGTCAAAACGTCTCCCGTTAAAGAAATGTTTCGTTAGGTTTCTGTGTTGTTGATCACAAAATCATCGAAATTGGCAAAAGTCGCCAAGTCACACCGTGTGTTTCCTGCACTTGCACTAATGAAGGGGTATTTTAAAAAGAAATCATTGTGCATTTATCAATAATTATTCAGGCCGAATGTCACACAGTTCGAATTCAAAGTTGTGAGAATCTGTTGAATGAATTCTTGGTGGATGAAATTCGAGCGGTAAGCCAAGGCTAATTTTGAGGGTTCAATACGAATCAAATTTGTAGGATCCTGTCTGCGTAATTCAATGTTCGAACTTCATGAGAAGCCGTGGTGGACGTTTGTAAATCAGTAATGAAACTTCAACCATCGTGCAATTCGTTAATATTGGTGATATTTATTGCTCAGCAGAAGCTATTATTTGTGCAATCAGTTCTTTATATTCTGATTACCAGTCTACCTTTATTTGACACTCAATTATCTGGTGCATTTATCCGACAATAATATTAATAATTTTTCCCTTTTCCAATAATCTATATGAAGCATTTTTACAGAATTTATAATTGCCATGATAATTTGCTCTTTTATCATATCCGCTAATGCGTTTTTATATGGGCGTTCACACACAAAACACCCATGTCACACCCCAAGTGTCATTGTTATGTAAATAAGGAAACGCAAAGTTGACTAAGTCATTGATATGCAAAGAACAAATACATTTCGTGTCATATGGTTGCAAGTTTTGTGTGAAGACATTGTATTGTATTGTAAAATGAAACCTTTTCGTCTTCAGCTTTTCGCAATTCTTTATTTTGTCACTTTGTTAGGTATGTTTTCTGGTATACACATCTCAAAAAATAAATCTAAACACAAATTTAGAAGTATACGCCAATCCTATGCAATGTTATAGCTGCGCTACAGAAATTCTCGGTCACTCTGATGTTTGTTTAGGTCTGCAATTAACATTACAACGTTTTTCAGTTTTTTATTAACGTCACAGCCGCAGCAAAACCACGTAATGTGACAGATACCTGTTGCCATAAACTAGAATCAATGCAAACAGTAACATGTGAGGACTTCTGCTTTATGGGACAATTTCAAACATTCACACTTGAAGGTAAATTATAGAATAATAATACGAATCATCAAAACAGGGCACCGCGTAACCGGCTACTGGCGGGACTGTCACGCACGAATTGTGTCATTAGATACAGCACTTGCAAATCTGCTTCACAATGTCACTGTCACTAATTGTAGCAGTAATGGCATAGGTTTTGCCCAAAACAGTACGGCACCAGTAAATTGTCATGTGGATCCAAGAGTAAGAAGACACATGAAAATCAAATTGATGAACATTTCAGAGCAACATACATACATGCGGTTGTACGGGCGATGACTGCGGTAACACCTTTTTAACGACAGCGTTGTGTGCCGCATCAACAGAGCAAAACAATGTTTGGCGACAATCCTGTGGACATGATTTAACAACTTCTACATTGAAGACGACTACATCGAAAGATGGTAATTTAACGCGATCTAATTTTATATTGCTCTTGTTCTTCTTGTTTGTTATTCGTAGTTTAATTGAAAATTTCGATTACTGAGATTTAATGCGCACGTAATATGAATTGCAACGCTTGCATGTCATGTCATAGTTTACTGAAACTTAATGAAAATAAATATATTTGTCATATGTGACTCATCGGGCATTAGCACATGCTTATAAACATGTTATATAACTGAAATCTAGATGTATTTACATTTTGATTCATATTTTGTACAACTATTTAGTAAATGTAATAGTTTTAATATAAACAATTTTCAGATTAGCATCTTAATAATATTGTATATTTCTGTTATTTACAGCATTTATAAATATCTGCAGTAAAAACACAAATACCCAGCTTAAGAACATCTAGATTTATATCAGCAAATAGTTGCAGTGCGCGCAATGTGCAAAATGTAAAAGTGACTCATCATATATATATTTACTCGTAGTACGCAAACAATTCCGTATTTTTTGTGTGTGTGTGTGTCAATACTACATTTACACAATGTGTATGGGGCGTGGACGTGTCATCTAAATGAGTATCCCTTTCCAGATGTTGTTGAATATTTTACAAGTGACAGATGTTTTATCATTAGTCCATTTATACACACCGACTGTGTTCTAGGTCTTGTTTTCAATTTCTAAAAATAATGCTTCTTCGTTTTATAAATATGTTATTTGAAGTCTCGTGATGCGCCTCGCTTCCTTGTTTATTGCAAACATTTCACACATAAAAGCGACCATTTCACATAAGATTTATGTTGCAAAGTTAAAAAGTGTGCGCTCTTATTGCTGCCAACATACGCTGAAAATAATAAATCAATGAGACGAAATGTCGATTGACAAAAAGTTCGAGGACAGACATGTTTTTAAATTTGCGATGAGCATACAATAAATTCAATACAATGGCTGTTCATCTTACTCTTTCCCAATGTCGCTTCGTTTTACTTTTGAACACAATGCAGTAGTGTCACTCAGTCAATAAAATATGTCTCTAATGTTGAACATACACATAATATTGCCTAATAATACGCTTTGCAGTAGGTGTCACCTTATAATGCTTATCTGTTTTGTTCATCAACAAATTGTATGAGCGTAAGAGGCACAACTTTTCGGCGAACAATTTTTCGCATTACACACACTCACGTGACCAGAGTTATTAATTCATAAACCTGTGTTTGTTTTTTTTGGGTTGTACAGACGCGTGGGTTTACGTAAGGCGTTATATGCGGTTCATTGATGAGTACTATTATTATTAAGCATTATGCAGGCGCCTGCGTGGGCGATGGAATTTGGTGCAAGATTTATATTTGATTTCATTTGTTTCAGATTTCAATTTTTAAGTATATTTTCTGGTTTACAAATCCAGCAATTTACAAAACTCGTGCAAATGTAAATTATTCAAAGCTCTTTATTCAAAATGAAGTCAATATGTATATTTATTTTAATCTCAACATTACTGCACATTGTTTATTCAACAAACAGGTACAGTTATAACAATAATAAATAATCAAATGTAATGCAGCACATCGCCTGTGATTGTCTTGCCATCAGTACTATATTGGAACTCCAGTAACGATATATCGATTACGTATCCATCAGATAGTACACAAACATCTGTTAGTATTCAAGTTGTTGTCACACCTACTGGTGGTCAAGATATTCGTCTATGGGACACACTAACACCAGGTTAGCATTTCATTTCACAGATGTTTGTTATGAGTTGTCAAACATTTGTAGGTGTTACAAAACATTTTTACGCTCGCATTCAACGTCAGTCGCCGTCTTACAATGTACAAATTATGCGTTTACCAGCAAGACAGATACTCGTTGAAAGTTTGTTGCCAGGTGCCGCAGACTTGTTCAATTCGATTTTACACACTGACAAACCGCGATATGTACCAACGGATATGGGTTTGTTTATTTCTGCGAAAGTAACATTTGCAAACAAATCTAATTCTAGTGAAAGCCAGAATTTTGCCAATCACACACGAAGGTAATATCTACGATGGAGAAGTTACTGTTGCTTTTGAGGTAAAAACTAGACTTTGTACATATTCACTTCGTATTTCAGAGTCCCGATGGTTTGCAATTGAGTGTTACAAAAGTTCGGTGCAATAACCGAGCATACGCACATTTTGAATATTTCTTGCCACACTATGTTACAACCGGTATGTGGACTATTGTGGCATATGCTAGTGCACATGACGATGTTGAAAAGGTTCTTATAATTTTACATCATTGTACATTTTTATACAAATTCATTTGTGTCCAATGCAGGTAACAGAAGTCAAGAAATGGCGAACGCAATTTGAAGTGCACGAGTTTAGTAAGTCATTGTCTATGTTGGACACCATTTTGTATTCCAATATTTCAGAACTTCCAAATTTCGAGGTGCTTGTAACACAAAATGGCCAATCAGTGGTGGATATGTTCAACACAGGAATGGCACAGCTTGCAATTATTGCAAAGTGAGAACTTGAAAGGTGTCATCAAACTATTTCAAATTAAGATATTCATTTGGGAAGCCGGTGGTTGGTGCTGTTACAATTGAATGTATTAATGATTATGGTTCGGGTCTTGTGAAGCTGAATAGCGGAGTTGTACGTTTATTTAATTTTCTTTTTACATTTCACAAATCAAAATACAAATATATAACAAAATTGAGTAACACAAATTCAAAATCACAACCCATAGATAAATGGATTAATTAATGTAATTATCACCTGAAGTGCTTTAAATATGTTAACATGATCACTTAATTGATTATACTCTGCATCTGATAAGATATATTTACATATGACAAGCACATTATATGGCAGCCAGCATAGAACGTGAGTAATAACCACCAATAATGTTGTTCGAAATACTCGAGATCTTAATTGACGCCTCCATACAGGCACTTTAACGCGCTCTAAATGACATACATTAGGTGGAATAAGGATTTGGATGAACAAACCCCTTGGATTAACGACTATTGTTGATCGTGAACTTTCGAAACGACCAAATTCAGTAGGACTTTCCAACTCCAATGCGATTGACGCCCTTGGCCGATTTGAGGTCTTTGTTTTGAATGTTGAACATATTCGATGAAATATATTTTGCATGATTGTTATTTTTGAATTTCGTTCATGTGGGATATTATTTTCATGTGGTACACGTGTTGGCAGATCACAATTTGAAGGTGTGAGATCATCTAAGATTTATTATTTTTCAACAATTTTCCTATGAACGTTTACCATTTTCATCGAAATCGACGGCACTTTGTTCGTCTTTTCCATTCAATGGTAACGTCAATGTCTGACCTGGTGCGACCATCATCAATAAGTTTAGATTTGTGGCACCTGGTGTTTTTATCTCTGAATCTGTTGCTCGACATTTAGCAGATATTAGAGGTTCTGTTACTACAGCAGATGCGGTGTCGGTCACAATACGGCCTATAGGTCGTATATTAGCGTAATGTAGTATCTCAATGAACACGTACCAATAGTTGATGTAGGACTTGCCATCGACAATCGTAGCAATTTCAATGCAATTACTGCGTACACAATTGTAATAACAATGAATGACAGCCAGAACACAAAAAATATGTGAAAGGCATTGTACATGTCCGCAGTTTTGCCTTCCCAATGCTTCAAAAATGTTATAAATATTTGTTTGTAATCTAACCAGGAAGCATTGAATCCAGCCACCAGGCCAATCTGGGAACACATCCATCGTTCCCCAAGCAAATAGTTGCGGTGTTGCCAATATGGCAGCTGTTATCCACGATGTAATGAGTAGAAAACGTGTTTGAAACATCTAAATATGATGCTACGATGTGCAAAAACTTCACAAACCACATCGCCACGAATCTTCTTTGCACTGAGTACATTCTTAAGTCGATCAATTGAAATACTAATGACCATATTTGAACTTAAGTAGAGGCCAAACATAACAACAAATTCATAAATCTTGCACAGCGCATCTCCACCTTCCCACGAATATGTCGCCATCCACAATAGTTTGCCCAAACAATAGCCCAATAATAAGACTAGATCACTGAGATTAATGTTGATCTTCATTAGTATATACGCCGCTTTGAGACCATTCTTCGGTGCCGATTGATACTGATGACAGAGTGTGGTCAACACGTACACATTTAGTGGTACACCAATGCTGATCATTATTGTCAGAAAGATCATTTCTATATAATCGGCAGTTATGGGTGTTGGTGGCGAGTCAACAGTGACATTAGTTTCGTTGTTCATTTCTATTTGCGAATTTATCCCATTTGTTGTCATATGTTCAAAGTGTTGACAGCGTGGTAGCCACAGATTTATGGCAACAACACCGTTACACACGTTGTTCTGAAAGCAACGAATTAGAACGGGAAACAATAAACACATGAAAATTGAAATGTTCTACTGTGATCAAACACAAGTGTTTTCAAAGCAGCGCAGCTATGCGTTTAGATTCATAAAAAATGCAAGATATCATTAAAACTAAGTAAACGGGTCTCTCTGTGCAAAAGTTGATGAAAAAGTGGAAGTTAAGAAAAGCAGCTATGCAAACGAGCTGTACCATTGTAAATTCATTAGGACAAAACATGGCCAAGCAATATCCTCATCCTTTCTATTATTCATGCAAGCTACTATTTGTGTCGGAAAAACTAATAAAGTGAATCAAACATTAGAATGTCGGTGCAAGTCTGTTTTATGTTAACGAAAACCTTAAAATTTGATAAAATATTTACACCCATGAGAATGCACTTTGGCGATTCGAAAAGAGCCACGGGCATTCGAATACAAAGATTGAGTTACACGGTTTTTGTTAAGCAACAAAATACATCGCACCTCATATGGCTTTTAAACAAAATGAATATACGCATGTGTCACTTCCGCGATTTGTAACAAACTCTGCGACAAAACATATTTTAGCACATATTTCTATATGTTGATTTAGCTAATGGCAACGTTGCGCAAACAACACTGATTGTGAATGAATCGCGCGATTAGCATTGTTAGTTCTAACAACACAAAACAACAAATATATTCTGTGTGGCAAGGACAATAGCAGTAACACATTACCTAATGAGGAACGAATACACTAAGCACCAAATATAATGAATATATATGCTGATTAACGTTTCTGTTTTGAAAACTAACACAGGTGACACACACTCACATGCAAATAATGAACTTATATTGTTAGGCAATATAAACTTTATGTTGCTCTCATGCATGTTTAGTAGCCTCTAGCAACATAATCTTGCGTGGGTGATGGTAAATTCATCAATAGCTACAACAAATTAGAGTTCATAACAAATGACATACATTATATGGAGCAGATCGGACATATGAAAATCCTAATAAACTAGACATTTGTTCTAATTATGGTAAATTAAAGACGCAATCAGGACTGGACAGGATAGTCAGACGAAAGAATTGCATCATACAATTTATGTTCAGTGTTAGATAAACGGTACACTTGAAACGTTTGATGAAATGCTGACGCAAATACTAAAATCACTTGAGTGTTGTCTCTGTTTTCAAAACAGTATTTCTCAATGATATACTTCAAGTTGCAAGTGTTTGAAGTAACTATAAAGTGTATAAAGTTGCTAATCGCAATAACAATTTGACACCTGCATTGAGTTGCACTCATACAATAATTACTTTTTGTCTGTACCATTGATTGAATGAATAGGTAGGCGTGCAAGTAAGACAATTAAGAGGGAATTCATAAAGATTCTTCAAAATGTACAACTAACAAGTATATAATATCAAAGAAATGTTGAAAACATGTTGGATATTTGGCGCATGAGTGAACATTAATTTGCACGCCAGGCAGTTTTAATGCCCAGTTCAATGAAAAGGCATCATTCGCGCTGACATCAATGTACTTGCATATTGTTGCCAACAGGACATACATTTCCTGTTGGCCCGACTACTCATCTATGATAACAGTTTAATTTAATGCTATTCAATAGACATATAATTGACGGCATGCCACATTTCATTTGCAATGTCACTACTAGGAACTGTGTTTTTATCGCACTTTATAATATAAAAAGTGAGCGCCATATTGGAACATTAAAGAAATTGCACAACTGAATATCTAGGAAATATGACCTGTGAATTAAATACTCCACTAAGAAGATTAGAAATGCTGAAGCATTATTAAAATAAAAGGTTATCTAATATATCTATAGTAGACGTGCTTTTGTCAATAATAGTTGCCACATTTCGGCTTTAAATGGACATGACGTAGGCAATTATTCTGGTTCGGCGGTAATTGCTCAATATATTTTACAGTAGCGGAAACAGCTATGTCACATTACTTTACGTTACTTATCCGACCTTTATTAACAAAATCATGCATTTTGACAATTGCACGTAAACGATAATCCGGATTTCCTAAAACAAACAGTTCCCGGCGTTACAAATGTCTATAATGACGACAACAATCTGCGTCCACAACAACAACAAATAGATAAAATAGGAAATTTTAAAAAAAAATGAAAATATCAATTTACAAATTTTTTTAAGACCACAACTGACGGAGCATATATCACACGCGTAAACATCACAGATTGTCCAAAAAGTAAAAATGACGGCGCTACATCAATTAATATTGTTACACGTGTACGCGACGCTGGTTCTGGTTTGTTTCATGGCGTCAATGAATGAAACTTGTTCAACATTATAGGGGAAGAAGTCGAGGACAAGCTACTGTTGACATTGCGAAATATATCTGTTAACTTTGTTCCATTGAAACCAGGTTTTGCACCGTCAGGTGGTTCATACATATTCAAGGTAATAAATCTCGAACAAAATGAATGAATTTTCTATTTTGAATCATTCAGGTGTCGGCATCAGGATTATCAACTCCAGTCAATATCAACATAAACATAACATGTGTGACAAACTCATCGAGACCACGAAACTTGCAGAGTTTTGTTGTACCGGCAACCATGTGGAATCAACCAATAACAACGCGTCTATCTGGTGATTGTATTGTTGCATTGTTAACGGTACGCAATTGACTTGACTATTGTTGACATTACAATTATGTTTAGACTCAATTACTCGGCATTGAATATGTAAAAGAAGATATGTACGCCATTCCAAGACTCAATGTCGACACATATGACCCATCATTTATCACAAATGTGGACAGTGTTAGTGTCACGACAGGAAGTTCATTCAAAGTCCAATTGGCCGAGAATGCACCGTCAACAGTTAACTACATCGTGCGTATTTTGGTTGAAAACATAATATTCAATTCATCAATAGGTTCTATGTGACGCCAGTCAATATGTGTCACAAGAACAGGCAACAGTTTCACCAATCAGAACGGTTGCAATCCCAGTATTACCAGCAATGCGAGGTTCCTGCTCAGTCATCTTGTACACAAGCAGCAGAGTTGACATACTGCGATTTGACGTTCAGCCATCTTGCACGTTGAAGGTTCAAGAAGGAATGTGTGTGTTGTGAACAAATTACGTGTTCAGGTGACCACGCCTTCTAATACTTCCCAACCAGGAACACCCGTTGATTTCCGTCTAGAAGGAACAGCCAATGCCCTGGTTGCAATGACAGTAGTAGATGCGCGGCTAGCATACGTGGAAAGTAGCCTTCCTGCTCAACAAATTCCATCTGACAACATGGCACCCATGTGGCTTTGGATGGTGAATGAGCAGTCACAGGATCAGGTTACATTTGTTTCACTGTTCGACAAATAACTACTCGAATATCTATAGATGTCGATTAACGGTCTCCTTGATGCAAACCAAATAACACGGTCTGTGCATCGTCATTGTACGGATGCTGGACCAATTCTGTGGCAGTTTAACACAGCGTGTCCAGCATTCGCGAACAATGTCAATACGGGTTCGAGTATAACCATCGGATGTCAAGAAGCCATACGACGAAGTTGTGAAAGCGCCAAAACCGGAAGTACGTAACCTTTTGTCATCCCTTTACCCCTCTCGTCCAATTTCATCCACTTTCTCTGCACCCCTCCACTTGTTTTATTCCAATTGCACATTCATTCTGCACTAACACATTTCTGTGTCTGTTTTTAGTAATACTATCCCATTCGTCAGATCCGCCCGATGAGCGTGTCTGTGATCAACGAAATACAAGTGGATGTCGGGTGAATCTCGGCGGCATTGGGATCATTAGTGGGCGATCTGGGGACAGTACTCCTGCTCCGAAATTAATGCTATCACCGAAGCCGGATGTGCGAACATTGCAAGTGCCTGATGAACTGCGTGTACGAACGTTCTTTCCACAAGTTTGGCTATTCGATGAGATGACATTAAGGTTGTATAGAAATTTCAATTTGTGACGAATTATATATAATTTAGTCCTACCGGATCACTAATGTTCTCCCGTACACTACCAGACACTGTAACAAATTGGACAATGTCAACATGGCAATGGAATGGCGGCGATTTGGACACATGCACACCTATTGATCAACCCACAAATACTATATCTACGTTTAAGAAGTTCTTTGTTAGGTCAGTTGGAAATCAGTATAGTTTATTATTAGTTTAGTTTATTAAATTAGTTTTGTTATTTTTATTATTCGATATGTGATACAGAGTTGACATGCCGAGAGTGTTGTATACGAATGAACGCCTTCGCTTGACTATTTCAGCGCATTTATACGACCCAGATTGGAATAATTATCGTTTTGGTAGACCAGATGATGAGTATAGCGTATGTTATGTATCTGTTGAATGACTTGCATGAAATACACGACTTGCAGGTTGTTGTATGTGCTACGGGAAGTGTTGACGTGTGCTGTGATCAAGGCGAGTCTGGCCGCACTACACAACATGTATTACAATTAAATGTAAAAGAAAAACAAGTTGCGTCAACAGATGTGCACGTGGAATTGTTAAAAGAAGGTTGGTCGTCATGGCTACTCAAATCATTTCATATTTAGGTGTTCATAATCTCACATTTACGCTACATAAATATGTGCCAGAAGGGGACAGTTGTTCGCAGGGTGAAGTACTTGATACGGTGGTATTGAAAACTGACGCTAAAGTATGATCACTAATTTCTTGCTACTCAACTAACTTTAGCCACGTGCCACTGTGAGAGAATTATATCGCAAATTCGTCGTTAATCCTGTTAAACCTCCTGCAAACTTATGGAAAACGGACGACACCAATGATGGAATATATTTTATTAGTGAGTTATCTCAAACTGAAATGCATTTTCAAAACTTGAATTTATAGAATACGCGGAACAGAACATCAGTTCGGGTGTGCTGTGGTCAAAAGTAACAATCGATCTACCAAACGCAACAAAAGTGTACAGCACGCGCTTGGAAGTGTCGAGTAACATTCAAATTCTAAACATTGTGTAACAATTGTTTATCATTTGCAGAATTCCTGCCCACATTAGTAGCACCAACATCACAAAGTGTATCTGATGCGGACAGCGATGCTGAGATAACTCGTCGACGTCGGGCGATTGACTCGATCGATGATAGCGCATTTCTGACAGACATACTCAAACAACAAGCCGTTGCACTGTATCAGTATAAGAGATTGAGTTTGGCACAAGCTACGGTGGTCACGGAGAAATTGAAATCGACATTGGATGAACAATTGAAATATTGTATGCACTTAATTATGAATTTCTTCTATTTTATAGTATTATCGGTGGTGATTTCATTCAGTAATTGCACTCAACGCTCGCCGTCATGTGCCTATTCAATGTACCGTAAGGCGGACGCGTGGGCACACAATGTTTGGTTAGTTTTGTATTTTATTCTCGTAAAAACATGTCAATCACATGCGTGATAAACGACATAAAATCTCTCTAAACCCTTGCCACTAATTCCGTTCATCACCAGCAACTTTGACCCGATACTGTTTGACCCAATTATAGCACTGTCTGCCCACTCCCCCAGTGGACTCCCACGAAGCAATAGCAACCAGACTCGCCCTTCTCACAACATTAATCCGTCCATACAAGAACGGGTTGATGAGTGAGTTCAACGCAACAACCCCATGTAGTGCGTGTGCAAGATCCCGGAATTGGAGTGTGGATGACTCGTCGAATACGTGATACAATGCGAGGAGGTTGTACGGCAACCAGGTGATGAAGTGGACTGTTAGGAGGAAGAGTGTCACACGGAGGGAACGCATCTGGACATTTTAGTGTTTTCGGGAGGAGTTTTGGAATATACGAACCTTAACACTTCGCATCTTCCCTTGGCCTGATACAAGTCGCAATGCATCTGAACTTGTTGTAGTATTTGGAGATTTCGTGCATTTTGTTGCTATAAAGACGAGTCGTTAATGTAACAGATATGTTTCTTACATTTCGACGATTTTGACGATAAATTGATGTTGCTATACACAGCACGCAGATGTTCATCGTTGACATTGTCCATATCGTTGTAGACATGATAGACGGATGCAGAAATAAGTCCGTAGCACACAAACAGTGCAATAAATGGCAACCAGAATGTAATTGCAATTTGATATAAATTGTATGCACTGTGCGACACAAAATCGTCACTGGTTATTGGCTGGGATCCATTTGCATCATTGTGGCCATTGAAACTTTTCATCATTGCATTTGCTGTCCATACATCAATGCAAAATGATGACGACGTGTCACCGGTGCCGATTTGTACCAGTGACCATACGAGAAGCTGAATTTGTATTTCTTGTCAATATAAACAAAAGTGAATATCTTACCTGTGGCAAGCAGAATATGAACGCCATTAACCAAGCGACAGATAATGATGCAATATTTCGTTGAATGCGATGTGCAAATCGGACAGAACAAAATAGTGGCAAGATCAGCAGACTAAATAAACAAAATTTAACTGCATTGTTAAACAAGATAACAAACCGATCAATAGCAACACATACAAGAACATTACTATTGGCGGCAAAGACGAACATGTCTAAGAATCTCATAATCAGACACAATGTGCGTCCACCATGCCATTCACCAGTTGCAAACCATGTCAATGTGCCCATACAATAGCACAAAATGAGCTGTAATAGTTAATGTTATCAATAATAGACATATATCTTACCAAAATATCTGTAACATTCAAGTTGATGTGTAACAATCGCAATGCATTATTCTTTCGCTGTTCGAACTGTTTGAGTAGATTGTACAATGTGAACAGATTGACCGGCAGACCAAATATAACCACAATTGCACATAACAATACTTGAACATATTCACCCGTTCGTCGAATGTATTCATAATTGTCGACTAGAGAATTATTCGGTGTCATCATTATTTCAAATTAGACACTGCAATAGTCTTGCAATACTGTTGACAAAATGATATGAAAAATGATCAACGCCCACACAACACATGTTTCATGTGTCAAGAAACGAACGGGTATTACAAAATAACAAGAATACAAGACGCAGCTGACAATTGAGGTAATTTACAAAATGAGTTCGAAAGTAATTAGACTTTGCCATCTTTGTAATTGAACGGATAAGTCGGATAAACATTGCAATCTCGCACAGAACACACGTAATGGTACATTAAGTACGTTGTTGTCATGTTTTCTAAACATTCATTTATTTGATGAGTAGATTCTATTTATGTTTAGAAGTTATAAATAACTGAACATGGTGAGACACTGTTGCGCATAATTAAAGCTATACCTCCAAGACATGATAACAGGAAAGTATCCCACGTGAATTCGTTAGATTCTAAATATGACATATATGCAAAAAACATGTCGTCTAAGAGTAATGCATTATTTACAATTTGATGAATAACACATTTAAGTTCTATACGATGACATTTGAAGAATGTTTTGTAGATATATGATATAAGTTCAATATTTGTTCCAGGCTTACACTCCTAGCAACAACAATGCAATGCGAGCAAGATGCATCACCCTCAGTGGTCTGTCCATCACTTAATTGGTTACGTCAGAAGTGGGATGCGAGGAATTTGACAAATGATTTGACACAGAATCGTCTGGTATGTTACAGTTTGTTAAAAATAGATGAGAGGTGCCAAAAAGGACACGGGATTTGCTCGGGGTGATAAATTAATAGGAATAGTTCCTTCTTTAAAAGGCAATTTGTATAAAGTGTGCGCTGTCGCAAGTATGAAATTAAAATTGCGATGCTCTGTAACAGTATGAAATGACGTACTTTGACGACGCACATAGCAAGCACTAAGGCCCTTAAAGAATTGTTTTAGTTTCCGTCCGCGCGGCGGCGTACTCATGTGCCATCTCAAGTGTTTGTTAGAAGAGATATAAAGAACGTTAACAGAATAAAAGAAAAACAATTGATCATACGACTTGGCACATGTGACAACTTGGCTATCGAGCCAATGCTTGATGTTACACATAAAGTGCGAGAGATAATGTTGTTTTTTTGCGAAAGCATAATTGAAATTAGAGAAAGTGCACGAATAATTGCAAAAACAAGAGTTCATGTGATAAATAAGTGTACGTGCCTATTGGGAGGGTCAAATTCCCACAGCACAACAATTACGTCTTACATAAATTGATTACAATGCGCGTCTCAACGGAAACTCGTCAGCGCCTTTTGTTCATTTTAGCACCCACGCTCGGTGATAAAATTCAATGTCCTGGTTCTACAACCAATTGTAATAAATCGTAAACAGGACATTACATTGGGAGTTCGAGAAAGTTGCGCCACAATGTTGCTGATATTTTTTGAATGGCATTGAATGAATGCCCACGCCATGACGCACACAAGTTAATCTAGCAATTTGTTTCACACATGAGATACATAACATAGTGAACCGTTAAGCAAGTGACAATATTGTGTTGAATTAATATTCAATTACGATTGAATTCACATAGTAACGACACAATATTGTTAAAGTTTGACAACTTATGAAATACACGTTCGCAAGTGAATTGAAACAAGAAATGACAGTAAGTTACTGAACTGAAATTGAGAAGAAACAATGCAATTAGTGGTACTGTTTTTTGTTATTGAGGATCTGATAATGTATCAATTCTGTTCTACTGAGTGTCATATTGTAACATTTACAAACAAGTATGATTAGAAAATTAATGAGAATTAAAATGCGAGTGGTCATGTTTCCGTCAACAGAAATATTGTTGTTACAGTTAGAAGGCGAAAAAGAGTGCGGAATATGACGGAAATGAATATTTATTTTAGGCGCGAACATCAGACGAAGAGAAATTATTGACAACAACACTGCTGTTGACAATGAAGGCATGCGAAAGTTATGCAACAATAACGTGCGAGGTAAGTAGAACAAACAAGTAACATGGAAAACATTGTATTAGCCGGCGTGGAGAAATCAGAAACCAATCACACGTAGTGTGAACGAATTATACGGATCATTAGCATTTAATGAACGACGAACTGATCCAATAGTTGTTGCCAGTTCAGCATATGCCGGTGCATTTCAATTACCTTATCGATCGTTCTTGTTTGACACAATGATTAATAGTTTGTTATTGTTTGCGGAGTAGAATTTATGTCTTTTTATAGAAGCAAGTGGGAAATTGTGGACGTACAGTGATGAGCCAACATCATGGATGAATAGAGAAGATAATCAGGTAAGCATAATTAAATGTAGTAGCAAAAGCAAAATAACAAATGTTACAGGTTACTGGAATCTATGGTAATGCACGGAAACAATTGCAACAAGCGAATGAAGTGTTAATAAATGCAATGGGTTTGTTGGCATTTGTTGACAGCACAAAAGCTGGTCCACAACTGCCACTTGCACCTCTGGCAGATTGGTTGCACGATCAACAAAGGGACGATGGTACATATGTAAATCTTTTGGTACGTTTTGGGTACATGTATAGTTAAAATATGTTGGAGCAAAACCCAGACTCAGAATATTATCTCAACCACTATGCCTTGCAACAGCAATAAATGTGTGGTGATGCTGAATAAGTTGTGACAAGATAGGTGTGCGTGACGTAGGCGTATTATTAAGCACATATGTCATGACCACACATGTTTTCAATCTGGCACATGTTGTTCTTGAATATGACATATTTTGGCACATTAGCAATGGTGTGTGAATGACAGAGGTGTTGGGAAATGTCATGAATAAGCATATGGAAAATGTAAAGTTAATTTGATAGCGAAACAAAAAGGATAAACTAAACAAGTAATTGACAACTCTGTTGCAGGACACATATTTTGCGTCACGTGCATTGTACGAATACCAACGACGTGTGGCACGCGAACAGACAGGAGGTCTGCCAGCTGACATGATTGGTAAATGCCGTTCCATATCCCCACTAATTTCTAGAAATGTCATCATCATCCGCACGTCGTATGTCGTCCTCATGGACCAAGGCCCCATTGTCAATTGACGTTTACTGCGAAGGATGTCGTCAACAACGTGCCGACGCACAACAGGCATTCTCATTGAATGTTACCGACCGAGTTCGAGTCATGCATGTTAGTGCTAAATACTTTTTCGTTTTACGTTCATTCATTCCAGATTCCCGCTAGTGTTCGTGAAGTATTTATTGCCAGTTCTGGTGGCGATGGCGTGGACAAGATTAAACTTGGTAAAGTATCAACTTATACAATTTCAACAAATACCAATTCGTCAAGGTGTACGAGTGACATATGAAAAGTCGTTAGATAGACCAGCACGTGCCAGCTCATCTGGACTAGCAGACGCAACAATGGCTGAATTATTCCCACTACAACAAACGCGGTTCAATGTTGATGATGGTGAACGTATCAAACAGATTGTTTGTTTCCGGTGTGTTTGTGTTTGTGTCTGAGTTACAATGATTATTTATAGTGCACTGTCACCGCTTGTTGATATCATTCAAGTAAGACATGGACTATTTACTGGCTTTGAATTTGTTGGGCAAAATGATGGATTCCAGCTACTCGTATGTATTTTGTAGAAAATCTGCGACAAATATTATGTGTTTCAGGAACCATCAGGAGCATTTTTACGAAACAATGTCGAAGTGGCAAGTGGCGTCGCTTATTTGATGTTCATTGGGGTAAGCAACGAGTTAGAATAAAACAATATTTATAAACAGGTTCGCGCGGACATAAAACAATGTTATTCATTGATGCAACGTCCAGCAGCAAGAGCATTGAGTATTGCCAGTGATATTGCCGCTGTCGATATTACATTAACGCATCCAGATTTTGGTCGCTTAGATGAACGTTTGATTTCATTAGACTTGAACACCGGAGATGTTCGAAATGATGGCACAACTCCAAAACCGTAAGCCAAGATGCCAATCATTCACCAATCCAATATCCAATTTGCCTCCATCAGTCGCCGTTCCGCCCTGTCGCAGACATACGAACCAGTAGAGAAGTTGTGTTACGACGATGGGAAGTGTGTGTGCACGGAAGCGGCATGTCAACAATTGTCATGTAATGAATGTGCCAAGGATGAGAACGTGTTGAAGATCACCACAAGCATATGTGATCTGAAGAGATTTAGTGAGTATTGGAATCACATTTATAATGGGTATATCACTGCAGCTGCACGAATACGGGTCAATGAGGTATCTAATGACACTACTCAAGGTCCCGATTATATTCGCATAAAGGCGCGTGTGAAGGACGTTGTCAATCTTGGTTAGTACAACTACAGTTTATCAAATATAACAACACTTTCTCAACAGACACGCCACCAATTGAAGATCGAGAAGTGTTCATGTGGCGACGGCAGTGCGTCAATGGACAATGTATTGGTGTAAGTGTTGGTGAATATTATGTTATAAATGGACGAAAGGACGCATGGCATGTTGATGGTGCAATGGCAATGTATGAATTTTAATTTTAGTCAATTATTTTCATTTATTTCCAGACCGGTATATTTCATCGGACGTGGTGATCAGTTTGAAAAGATTCTCGGATGTCAGTCAATATGGAGAGAACGTGTGGAGAATCTAACAATAAGTACAACGTATCGCCAACAAACTTGCCAATTAAATACAAATCGTCTTGCATAAATTATTATTTTTTTACGTATAGTTGATTAACATATGCGGTTAATATTAACTGACGCGAAATAAGTTTCTCTTTCATAATGTTCGCGTATTTTTATTTTGATTCAGCAATATTTTGTTTGTATTATTTGATTTATTTGAACATTTGTAAGGGTATCAACAACTTCAAACGGAGGAAAAATCTAAATATTTTATTAACACACTGTCGAATATAATTTGCATATAATAAATTGTAATCGTCTGTGTATTCGGAAATAAATTTAATCACCAAAATTTAGACTAAATAAACCTAGATATAACAATAATCATACAACGATATTTGGCGAAGCTTCCTTGACGAAAAGATTTTCAATACACAAGATTATTCTATGTTCTATGAGAGGAATAAATACAGGATAAATATGACAAATATCAAATACCTAATCAGCTAAGATTAGCTACATTCACTTCTCCCAGTAGAATATTCTAATAGACATCAAGTGACATTCATCCCTCTTCTAATACCAGCACTTCTTCGCCACAGCCACGGCAGCCATAGATATATCCCTCGTCATTCGTGCATGCATCATAACACCACCAGTGTTGTACATTTCTATTGTCCTACCACCATCCACCTCCTCACCGCCCATTATGTATATGACACCTGGATAATATACAACATATTATATGGCAATATTGGGGTACCATTCAGCATAACCATTGAATGCATTTGCCGCGCTATGGCCATTGGTGGTGCGCTAATCCATATATCTTCTTCTGCCTCATATACGAAACAATCGGCCGTCATCTGGCACTTATCATCTGAATTATGGATATATTTAACCAATTTAATTAATAAAGGTGATACCTTTCAGCGACCACCCGCCGCAAAGAAGTACTCTCCCATAGTCAAGTGCGATAGTTGCATGTGACCGTGTCGGATTGGGCAATGAAGCCCTCTGCACCCATTTATTCTCATGCAGCGTGTACACAGCACGTGATGCACCACAATTCACCCCTCCTCTGTATCCACCAAACGAGTACGGTCTATCATGGAGTGTTGCCATTGAGAATTCCATATTGACAGCGGGCAGTGGTGTGACAATTGACCAATTGTGGTGCATGGATGAATACACTTCACACACGGACATTCTCGCAGTGTCATTCTGTCCACCACATATCAATATTCTGTCATTGAACACTGTGCCACTGTGTTGTGCCCGTTCACATAGCATACTCGGTGCAGATGATGTGGTCATTGTTTCTGGATTGAATACGAGCACATCTGCTGAGTAATCGCTGTCATTCTTTCCACCAATGAAGTATGCCTGACCGTTGTAGAATACACCCACGGATGCGAATTTATGTGGTAAGTTGTAGTTGAGATTGGCAACTGTCGAGTGCCGCTCGGCTGGTGTGAATAATTGTGTGCCGTTGAGACCGTCGATTAGGATACCGTTCCATGATTGAGCATGGGTAATGAACAAAGAGACAATTGACAAAACGGTTATGATTTTCATTTTTAGTGCAAAAAATCAGCAGATTATCAGCTTATCGTGAAAGGACTCATAAAATCGTAACTTTTTGATGTGTAATCTAATCAGTGCTTATCGTTAGACAACATGACATTACGTTGGGCTAAGCGACTTCAGACATTTCGTCTAAAGGAATAAGATGTTAACAAATTTTTATGTTGTGTGTAACCTTATCGACTGTGAATGACTTTAAGTTCAATGCAAAAAAATCGTTACGAAAACTACTTATTCTCCTTATAATGAATATTCTTTAAGTTAAGGATCACAAATATCATGTTTCTAGTAACCTAAGATTGGTTACAACAATTGGCTCAATGGCCCTGGTTTCGCCGGCAGTTACGAAAAATAGCCAGATAGAGCAATACGTTAAAGTAATTTTTACAGACTTTGCAAGAAATATATTATTTGCTTTCTTATTTTTTGTAGTTGAAAAGGTCACCAAATACATAAGTCACAAAAAGATTTAATAAAATATCATGTGCCCACTTGCCAAGCAAACAAAATCATTTAGTTATATGCAATTATCGGGGTAACAGAATTAGATTTGTTAAAAATAGAATCACGCAATCCAGGTAGTCTTGCTACATATACACAAACATTGATTATAGTTTCAGCAACAGACACAATCGTGGTTGTCCTTATAGCAACGTCAGATACTTCGTTACTTATGACACGTTGTTTGAGTAGAACATTACACACAATATACACACATATTGGTATTGTGCCACATAGAACATGTGCCGCAACGGCACTGACAACTGTCCATGTTATTTTCACCTAAAATGCATTGAGAAACAGCTTTTAATGATATGTGTACCTGTCGTTCCTGTTCCGCCTTAGCCGCTGCAGTGCCACTCTTGAACACCGATTTCTTGCAGCATCTCAAAATGACAACCATTGTTATATTCAATGTAATTGTAAGCAGGTCAGTAAGTAGTAATGAAATGCCAATGATAACAATCACCATTCCACGGTATATATTCGTACTGAGACACAATTCATCGATGTCATCATTGATGGGTACATAGACAACACCAACGACTAGACACATAGCTGTGAATATGCCAACGTAGCAGAATGCTTTTATTGCAAAGTGTTGGTGATTACGAGCGTGATATTTGAATGGGGCTATGACAGCGTAGAGACGATCAATTGATAACACTAGTAATGCCACTTTTGCTGATGGTAGGAATATGAGTGAGGCTGCAATTAAAATTAGTACATCATATTCATATCCGTATAACTAACGAAAATTCTCGATTGTACATTGTTTCTGTGAGATAACGTTGCTATTGCTGAATGTTCGTATCTCCATTGCAATTGTTCCACTGTATGACAAACAAGTCAATGCATTTGTTATAGCAATGAATGCTATCAGAATGCCGACAGATAATTGTCGCAATTTCTGTTTTGTCAGAATCACCAGAGCGAGACATGTATTCATTGCAAAACCAATAATACACGTCAGACTCAAACAAATAGCAATACATAAGCGAACATATGATAACGACATGTCGGCCATTTTTGCAAACTTTTGCTCGTTCACGCTGAATGCATGAGACAGAAAGAGCAACGAAGGTTTAGGCGTGGAATATCAGGGGTATATCTTTTTGTATATCTGATTTATAACTAGTAGTCGCGAAAAACAAGTCTGCACCTACAGTAATGTTGAAGAAATTCTGTTAATTGAGTGTGATTAGCGCAAAGATGTTTTTAGAATTGTGCTTAGCCAATAATTTGCAATGCCTATGATTATAAAAGTAGATAGCGATGTACGTGCGTAAGCAGAATAATGGACCGTAATTTGAAACATTCGTTAAGCCAGTATCTCAAATTATGACCTCATGATATATATTTGTATTTTTCGAATTTATATTCGGACTCAAAAGTTCTTGTTGACACAAATAAAATAAACGCAATGAACTGCTTGCCCTTAAGTTTACCTGTGCTGCGGTTATCTAACATTTTCTTTAACTGATGACGTGCTGCAAAATAAAACCAGGGAGCTGATAATACATTTTTTTATTTATAAAGGCACAAGATTTTATCAGAGATTGCTATTACACTGTTAGAATAATTAGAATAAAAAATTAGAAAATGTACCCAACAATTCTATCGATTCTCCTTCTAACATCAACACAAACAAATGCCTGGTCCGGCATCCTAATCGACGGACAACAAGGCAATACGCAATTATATTTCCCCACAAGCAAGCAGCATTCAATGGGCAATGTTAATTTCGGTCTACCACACTGTTCCTTCTCTGCAGCCGTATCCCTAAACGGTCTTGCATACTACCTCGGCGGTTCCAGTTGCACAAACGGCACAAATGCCGTATACATATTCGATCCAAAAACAAACACCACATCAATGGGACCAGCAACAGCAGCAACACGTTACGGTCCAGCTGCGGCAGTGTTCGGTGACGGGATACTTGTCTGTGGTGGTGGTCATCAATCTTGTGAACTATTCTCTGCAACATCACAAACATGGAAAATAGTGGGTCAAATGAAGACTGGCATAACGGGATTTGCTTTGGCCGTTGTCAACAATCGAGTATTTCTATTCGGTGGTCAACCAATTGATGGAGGGGGTGATGCGTGTGGTAATGTGGCCACGGTGTATTCATTCAGTAGTGATTGGGGATGGCTGACAGAAGGAGCAATGCCAATAGCTGTTCATTCACACACAGCAGTTACACTGGACAACAATAATGTACTGATTTGTGGCGGCAAGGCACTGATAAACGGGTCTTGTTCGGGCACACCAAAGTGTTACATTTACACAGCGTCAACAGATACATGGAAAGCAGCAGCATCGATGAGTATTGAACGTCGTGAACACGCAATGTTGATGTCAGAAGGTAATGTTCACACATTCCACCCCAATATCCATATCCAGGACGCATCTACGCACTGGGTGGATTGGACAATAAGAATACTGTGTTAACAAGTGTCGAACTGTATTCCGTGTCCAGTGGTGGCAATGCACTGCCTGCACAAATGGCTGCTGGTGATTATGCATGTGCTGCTGTGGGCATTGCTTGATATGGACGATTGGCAGTTATTTGTTGTGATTTGATGAGATGTGTTACTGGGATAGATGAACAATGAAATATGTTGTTGTTATTGGTATTAAACAAATATTAGTCACGTATTAGAACAGTTATGCGTAAAGATATTATTCTAACTAGTTGAGTCACAATCAGTCTTTGATGTGGTTGCTGGGCGTAACTATCGCCATCGTCAAAATTCAATCCAGGCATGTACGGGCACTAATGAGCGTCTGGGTATCTAATACTTGCCAATAAGTAACTTCGTATTAATTGCTGGTTAGATCTCTTCACTCGCGGTTATGTATACTGTATTCTAATGTCATGTTGCGAGAATAGCTATGGCACAAATATCTATAATTTGCAACTTTCAATACCACAACACAACAATTATGACGTGAATCGATATACTCGAAATGATATACAGGAGTTAAAAGGGGTTATGAAACAAATAAATGAAACATGAAAAATAATTGTGTAAGTAGAATTATTGATTATTGATGTTGCTAGTTGGTGACACCTTTGCCTTGTTCCAGACGTACAATCCAGGAATGTTTGTAGACAACAGAATCGGATCAATCACACGTTCACAAAGTGAGAATATTGTAATTGCTTTAATAATCACATCAAATGTGTTACTCGTGATGAAATTATTATTTAGCAATTCCGCACAAAACATGTATAATCCCACTGGTGCAGTGCTGCTAATGAAATGTACAAATGCGAGACCGATTATTGTCAAGGTGATTGTTCTCTGTAAGTTTCAAAGGATAAGAAATGTAATTGTTATTTTTATCTAACCTGTCTCGCTGTTTCTGCTCTCGCTGCAGCTGTGCCCGACTTGATCACCGATTTGGTCAGATTGAATTTCAATATTACAACGAATACTATATTCAATGTATAAATAACCAAATCTATGACAATTAGGAAACTACTATACAATAACCCAGCAATCTTTTCCATAATATTTGTCGTAGCACATTCTTCACGTATGATTGTAGATGTTTTAAAATAGAATGCTGATAGAACTAATGAGAACAATGACAGAGTATAAGTGGCAATGAAACACTGCAGCCCATATTTGATGTGATTACGTTGTCGATATTTGAATGGTGCAATGATGGCATACAGACGGTCAACTGATAGGACTAATAAACTTAGTTTACTTGCAGGTAAAAATAATAGCAATACTGCAAAATGTAGAATGATGACAAGTTTTCAATTTTTATGAAACCAACATGCATTTTCCATTGTACACTGATACTGTGTAATCATATTGGAATTTGTAAGTGTTCGGAATTCCACAGCAATCATGCCATAATATGCGATACATGACAATGCATTTGTAAGTGTTGTCAGTGTAATTGAAATGCCAATTGATAGTTGTCGTAGCTTGCATTTTGTCATAATTATGATTGTTGCGATTGCATTTGTTATGCAACCGATTAAACAAACGATCACTAAGATTATGGCAAGAATAAGTCGCAAGTAATCCATTGCACAGGTTTCAGGAACTGATTCTCGCGGATTGCATGCAAACTAGTAATCTCACGTAATCTTTTATTAAATGTTAGTTAGAAGGAATTTTGGCAATAATCTATGCCTCATAATTACGGGTGTTGCTATATGCCGATGTTGGTGCCTGGCTATGATGTAACTCGAGTGGGCGTTATAAATGCATCGGATGTCGATTTGTTATCACTATGTTTTCACCGTGTACTGTATTAGTCTGTATACACTAATTCACCAAGCATATTATTTATTCAACAGCATTTATATTAGTAAATAAGTGAAAAACACAGTTCAAAAATGATCAGCCATGCGCGTCATTCATTGGCGTCACCATCGCCATTTGCCAAATTGTTTCACGTAATCCAGGTATTTTCATCGAAAACAGAATCACACATTTTTTGCAATTTTATATAAAATTAATAATGTGTAAATTAATACTCAAAACTTTTCTTCAGTGGCTTGAACTGCAACTTGTGTATTTTTGAAACCAAATGTCTCCTTTAAGCCATGAATGCGTGTGGCAAAGAAGACTACAGTAATTACAGTTTTAAATATAGTTAGTAATGCCAATAATTCAATGATTAAAGCAAATGTGTAATTTGTCATGACGTCGCTATTGAATAAACAAATTGCAAGTACTATAACCGGTATTGTTCCGCACAATAAATGCATGATCACAGCTCTGGCTACAGCTTCGTTCATCTTTGTCTGCACAATTGCATAATTTACATTCAACGAAATAGCACAAACCTGTTTCTCGGCTTCCGCTTTCGCTGCCGCCGACGTTGCAAATTTTACTACTGGCTTGTGACATCGAAATATTGCAACCAACATTATGTTCAGAACTAAAATGACAAAATCTACAGCGATCATTGCACTTCCGTAAATGATAAAACCAGTGCTTGTTAACATGTTTTTCATTTCGCAATAATCATATGCCGATAATGAAGTTTGAATATTGTTGACATTAACCAACAATAAAACAATTGTAAGAAGGCCAGCAATGGCAAATGATTTTAGTGCCGTTGTCAGATGATTTCGATTGCGGTATTTATTTGGTGAGAGTAACGCGTATAAACGATCGATTGTTAAAATGAATAATGGAGCGCGGGTTATTGGAATAGATATCAGTAGAGCTGCATGAAAATTGTTTTCTTATTTTCACCTTTTAAACCTACGAAAATTGGTGAAAATGCAGTGCTGTTGAAAGAACCTTTGATTTGTGTACACGCTGAGTTCAGTGTTGATAACACCCACAAATGACACACATAAAGTAATATTTGCAATCGCAGTCAATGCAATTAACATTCCAACTGGTAACTGACGAAGTTTTGCTTTTGAGAATATCACAATTGCCATGACGTTGTTACCAATAAGTCCGAGAATACACATTATAAATAAAATTACCGCAATGATTATCCGTAGATATGTCGACTGATTTTCGTCAGCCATATTTGCTTTCAATTTATGCAAAAATATATGTAACTTTTAACTCTCTCCTTACTTAGCAGGTGCAATAATGCCATAATGCCTAGATGCCAAATGATTATCTCTTACTAAGAATATCTTTTTTACAATGTTCATTAATTGCATGCTTGCTATTTCCCTACATAAAGAACATGATTACATTAACTGCGACACACACTACAATTATTATGTCACACTTTTTTTAAATAATCTATCAACTGACCGTGTGACGATCCATTCACCTATACCTGGTAGTTCTTGAACACGATGTTGTTGTAGAATATCGGCTACGTAGATGTATTTACTTGTTAATGAGATGAACATTTTATGTAAATCTTGTGTCGAGGGTTTGTAATGAATCGTGAGTGTCTCATTAGCGCGTATGCCAATTGCATTTTCAAATAAAATAATCAATATTTAAGTGCTTCGATGTTTGTAATTCGCTCAATTCCACTAATTATGTTTTTAATTGCATAGAGTGTCACTTTTTGTCAAATTAACTCATGTTCTCCATAGCAACCACTCTAAATGTTTTTGTAGGAATACAGAAACACGTGAAAATCTTACACATACGCATAATCTATCTTCCTTAAATTATAGGTCGAATGCTTAAGCAAAGATACATAATAACCTGTTTCGAATAGCCGACTCTGCGTCTCAATATCCACAATTTGCAACTTTAGCAAAACATGCTTGCCGAGCTCATTGATTTTCACGTGATAATGCTTTCCAGCACATTGGGATCCTAAGCTTAGAATTCCACGTGGACAAGTTGTCGCGGCCGCTTCTATAGTGTCACCTAAATACTAGTGACTCCAGCGTAACTGGACTGGCCACAGTTAGGCCGCAAATGTAATCACACTGGCTCACCT
>JADMIO012779070.1_pt1 | contig 57105 bp, 51 predicted proteins | sample 8958161 | NCBI WGS metagenome assembly JADMIO01 (sample SAMN16585339, study PRJNA669376) | soil metagenome | isolation source: Crop rotation soil | place: USA: Cullars Rotation, Alabama | collected 2011 | reverse complement strand
GCGACAACTTGTCCACGTGGAATTCTAAGCTTAGGATCCCAATGTGCTGGAAAGAGCCGGGCAATGCTCTCCATGGTATTGGCGTAGGTCAGCAACGGTTCCCCCATCCCCATGTACACCACGTTGGTGAGGGTATGGTCGAACGTAGCCAGGCTTTGGCGCTGTACGCCCACCACCTGATCGAATATTTCGGCGGCTTCGAGGTTGCGCCGACGACCCATGCGGCCGGTAGCGCAAAACTTGCAGGTGAGGCTGCAACCGACCTGCGTACTGACGCACACGGTGTAGCGGTCATCGTCCGGCACCGGAATGAGGACGCTCTCGATGCGGTGACCATCGTGGGTGGCCCAGCGCGATTTGATGGTGCCGTCCTCGCTGTATTGTACCCGGTCTTCCTGCAGGGTATGGAAGGTAAATTCGGCTTTCAACCGCTCCCGGAGCGCTTTGGACAGATTGGACATGGCGTCGAAATCGGTAACGCATTTTACCCACAGCCATTCGTAGAGTTGTTTGGCGCGAAAACGCGGTTCGCCCCAGGCCGCGAGCGCCTGCTCGATTTGCGGCAAATTAAGCGAACGGATATCCCGTTTTTCCCGGTCGGGCGCCAGGGAAATCGTATCGGGCAGGATCGGCAGATCAGGTTCCATAATCAAAACAGGCAGACGTCGAAAAGCGGCATTCGGGAAAAATGCGAAACAAACCAAAAATAATTATTGCGCAAAAAAACGAAAAATTAACCATTCATTCGGGATTTATCCCTTGAATTGCCTTTTCCAAAATTAAATTTGCCCTTTATTCCCTGGCCTTTGCAGGTGAGCTTTGTTTTTTAAATTTGCCTCTGTTAAGCTGCACGACAGCTCCATCCACCACGTGCTTGCTCCTTGCTAATTGCCCTTTGCCTGTTGTCTATTGTTCCCATGCCCGACACCTTTACCATTCACCTGCCCGTTTTCGAAGGTCCCTTCGACCTCCTGCTGTTCTTCATCGAACGGGACGAGCTGGATATATTCAACATTCCCATTGCCAGCATTACCGACGAATTCCTGGACTACCTGCGCCACCTGGAGGCGATGAACATCGACCTGGCCTCCGAATTCATCGTGGTGGCGGCTACGCTGATGCGGATCAAGGCTAAAATGCTCCTGCCCCGCAAACAGGTAGACGAGGAGGGCAATGAAATAGACCCGCGCGGCGAACTGGTGGACCGCCTGCTCGAATACAAACGCTACAAAAGCGTACTGGAGGAACTCCGTCAGCTGGAAGAAGTACGGGCTTTCATGAACCCGCGCGGCTACGCCAGCACCGAAATGCGGCAGTTGGCCGAACACGCCCTCGCCGACGCCGAAATGGAGTCGGTCACGCTGTACAAACTCCTGCGGGTGTTCGAACGGCTGGTCGGGCGCTACGAGGAAGATCGTAAATCGCAACGGGTACATACGGTCTACAATTTCAATTATACGATCCAGGAGCAGCGGACATACATTCAAAATCGCCTGGTCTATGGTAAAAATACGGCCTTCGAAGAGGTATTTGCCCAACTGGACAACCGCATTCACGCGGTGGTGACCTTTCTGGCGCTGCTGGAGCTGCTCAACAGCCAGGCGGTGATCCTGATCCAGGGGGAAGGCGTGAACAACTTCTGGCTGACCGTCGGAGAGGAGGAGCCGGTATGACCTGGCCCGCCGCCCTGGTCAGTTTTCGGGCCTACCTGCTGCTGGAGCGCTCGCTCAGCCCCAATACGCTGGATGCCTACCTGACCGACGTGCGCAAGTTTGTCCGCTATCTGGAAATAACGCAGCGCGACCTGCCTCCCCTGTCCGTGCAACGCCCAGACCTGGAGCAGTTCATTTTGTGGATCAATCAGTTGGGATTGGAAGCCAGCTCCCAGGCACGGATACTCGCGGGTTTGCGCGCTTTCTACAAGTTTCTGCTGGTGGAAGATCTGCTGGACGACGACCCGACCGAATTGCTCGAAGGGCCGCGCCTGCGCCGAAAAATGCCGGAAGTGCTGTCGATCCACGAGATCCGGCAAATGCTGGCGGCCGTCGACCTGTCCGAACCGCAGGGCACCCGCAACCGGGCGATCATCGAAACCCTGTACGCCTGCGGCTTGCGGGCCAGCGAACTGGTCAACCTGAAAATCACCCACCTCTTCCTCGAAGCGGGCTTTATCAAAGTATGGGGCAAGAACGACAAGGAGCGGCTGGTACCGATCGGCGCCGAAGCCGCCCGCTATCTGCGCCTTTATCTGGACGAGGTGCGGGCCAAACAGGACAACATCCAGAGCGGTCACGAGAACATCGTGTTCCTCAACCGGCGGGGCGCGAAACTGACCCGCATCATGGTGTTCTACATCATCAAGGAAGTGGCAGCGCTGGCCGGCGTGACCAAGAACATCAGTCCGCACACCTTCCGGCACTCCTTCGCGACCCACCTGGTGGAAGGCGGCGCCGACCTCAAGGCGGTGCAGGACATGCTGGGCCACGAGAGCATTACCACCACCGAGATTTACACCCATTTAGATACGGAATACCTCAAGGAGACCATTTATCTTTACCATCCGAGGGTTAAGATGTAATGAGTAATGAGTATTTTTTGCCAATAACCAATAACCCCCATGCAGTACTTTCTGATCAAATCCGAACCGGACACCTACAGTTTTGAACAGTTGCAGGCCGATGGCCGCACCCGCTGGGACGGTATACGCAACTATCAGGCCCGCAATAACTTACGCAGCATGCGTCCCGGTGACCTGTGTCTGTTCTATCACTCCAACATCGGTCTGGAGGTGGTAGGCATTGCCCGCGCAGCCGGTGAGCCTTACGCCGATCCCACCGCCGAAAAAGGCGACTGGTCGGCCATCGATATGGAACCGGTGCAACCGCTGGCGCGGGCGATACCGCTGACCGAGATCAAAAACCACCCCGGTTTACAACACCTCGGTCTGGTGCGCAACGGACGTTTGTCGGTCATGCCGGTCACCTTTGACGAATTTTCCATCCTCCTTGCCTTGGGAGAGACGCAACTTTGAGCCTTTCAACCCATCATATCACTTAAAATAGCTGAGGCTGCTTTTCATGGCCAATTTGCCTTTCGCTGTTTTGCCTTTTTATTTTTGAAATGCTTGTATTCAATAGCAATATGCGCAGCAACAACGGTTGGGGATGCCTGGTAATGGGCATACTCGGCGCGGTGGTGACCTTTTTGGTGCTACGGGGTTTGTACCACCTGCTGGCCTGGGTCGCCCCGGTTTTGCTGGTGCTGGCCCTGGTTATCCGCTGGCAGGTGTTCCCGGCTACTTTCCGGAACTGGATCAATACCCTGAAAACCAATCCTTTGATTGGGGTGCTGCAGCTGGTGTTTGCCGGACTGGCTTTCCCTTTTTTCGCCCTGTACATGTTCCTGCTGGCTGTCGGCGGCAATAAGATGGAACAACTGCGCGACCAGTTTCAGCAGCCCCGCAACACGCGCGCCGTGGAAGAAGAATTTACGGAATTTGAAGAGATCGAAAGCCGGCCGAAGGGCGAACCGCGTAGCCGGGAGCCCATCGAACCGCCGATCATCATCCGGGAAGAGCCGCCACCGCCCCGCCCGGCGGAACCTAAAAAGCCGGAGAATCCCTACGATCAGCTGTTTTGAGCAAGGGGGGCACACCTCATTCAGGTGTGCCCCCCTTTTAACGCCTCTATTTTCCCTTGACCGCAGGCCGGCATTCGGCCACCGCGATCTTGGAATCCGCCGTGCCGTAGTACAGCAGCCAGCGGTCTTTGAACCAGATCATGCCTTCCAGGAAACAGACGTTGTTCACCTGTCCGGTCATTTCATAGTCCTTGGACGGCGTCAGGAAATACCCGTTGGCGCGGGCGGCCAGCACGTCGGGCTTAACCGGCGAAAAAAGCGCCTGCCCCACCGAGTAAGTATCGGCCGCCAGCGATTTGTCGCCGTTGCTGGCGCTGTTCGCGCTGTTGTACAGCAGTAAAATGCCCGTTTTCCGCCAGAGGGCAAACGGTCCGGGTTCCACCAGGCGACTGTCGAAAAAACCGGCCCGGGGCTGCAGGACCGGCTGCAAATCGCCTTTCCGGTTTTCCACGGGCGTCCAGTAAATACCGTCGTCCGAGGTAGCCAGGAAAATGTCGGTATCGCCCCAGTACATCCAGTATTTGTCGTCCACCTTGCGCATCACGATCTCGTCTTTACGCAATTCGCTGACGATGGCCCCCGATTTGGACCACAGGTCGCGGTATTTGCCGTCCTGAAAGGCCAGCCCGTGTTTTTTCCAGTTGACCAGATCGGGGGAGGAGGCCACGCAGAGCCGGGCTATTTTCCCATCGTAGGCGGTGTAGGTCATTATGTAGAGTCCGTCCTCGCGGCGCACCACCCGCGGATCTTCGCAGCCGCCCTCCCATTCGAAGATGCGCATGGCATCGTTGTCGGGGTAGAGCACCGGCACGGAATTGCGGTGAAAGTCCAGTCCGTCGCGGCTTTTGGCCAGTCCGATGCGGGAGGTGCCGTAAGGCTGCCCGACCCTATCCTGCGCCCGGTAGAGCAGCCAGACCTCCTTGTCGCGCACCACGGCCGCCGGGTTAAAGACGTCTTTTTCTTCCCAGCGGACGTCTTTTTTGCGCACGGGACAGGCAAATTTTGCCTTGTTGTCGGGTTGCAGCACCGGATTGTACACGTCGAGTTTGACGATCGGCTGCAGCGTCCAGGACTCGCCGGCGGGCACCTTATAGCGCCTGGAGCAGGCAAAAGTGCAGAGGGAAAGCAAAGAGAAAAGGAGAACGTGTTTCATAGCAGTGGTGAAATTCCGGCAATCAGGGTTAGAAATAAGGGTAAAGAACGGCTATTAGGCCACAAATAACGTGGTGAAAAATTTCCATGCCGGGGCATAACTTTTTTAGCCCAGTGTCTTTCCCTTTTTCAAAAACACGTCAGCCCGTCATGAAAAACACCCTTCTTTTCCCGCTCCTGTTTTTAGCCGGCTTCCTCCACGCCCAACAGGAGGGGTTGCCCACTTTTGGCCTCAACCTGGAAAACGTCGAATATCCTTTCCCGGTGCATTATATCCGCCTGCAAATCCAGGGGGAAGCATTGAAAATGGCTTATATGGACGTAGCGGCTGGAAAGCCGAATGGCAAAACGGTCCTCCTGCTGCACGGGAAAAACTTCAACGGCGCGTATTGGGAAAGAACGGCGAAAGACCTGGCTCAAAATGGCTACCGCGTGGTGATACCCGACCAGATCGGTTTCGGTAAATCGTCCAAACCCCAGCGCATCCAGTATAGTTTTCAACTGCTGGCGCAAAACACCAGGGCCGTGCTGGATTCGCTGGCAGTGCAACAGGTCTGCGTGCTCGGGCACTCCATGGGCGGTATGCTGGCCACCCGCTTTGCCCTGCTGTACCCCGAGCGGACGGAAAAATTGATCCTGGAAAATCCGATCGGGCTGGAGGACTGGAAAGTGAAAGTCCCGTATCAGTCCGTGGATGACTGGTACCGGGAAGAATTGCAGCAAAACTATGCGAAGATCAAAAACTACCAGCAGACCAACTACTACGACGGGAAATGGACCCCGGAATACGACCGGTGGGCGCAACTCCTGGCCGGTTGGACGACAAACATCGATTACCCCAAAATTGCCTGGAATTCGGCCCTGCTCTACGACATGATCTTCACCCAGCCGGTTTGCTACGAATTTGAAAACGTCCGGGCGCCGACCCTGCTGCTCATCGGGCAGCGCGACCGGACGGCCATCGGCAAAAACAAGGCGCCGGAAGCGGTCAAAAACAGCCTGGGCGACTATCCGGTCCTGGGCAAACTCACCGCCCGGAAAATAAAGAACGCGCAATTAGTGGAGCTCGAACAGGTCGGCCACCTCCCGCATATCGAGGCCTACGACCGGTTCATCCAGCCATTGCTGGCGTTTTTGAAACAATAAGCTAGCGCAGTTTATAAACCTTCATCCACCCTCATCAGCCAATTTCATCCGCCGCACCCGCACCGTCGCCAGCAACACCAGGCTGACCAGGAAGAACACTGCCAGGGAAAGCACGCTGTTGCGCATGCCCCCGGTGAGCGCCTCCACCACTCCGAAAAGAAAGGTTCCTGCCACGGTAGAAACCTTGTCCATCACGTCGTAAAAACTGAAATAGGAGGCCGTATCGGGTGTATTTTCGGGGAGAAACTTGGCGTAGGTGGCCCGCGACAGCGATTGAATGCCGCCCATGACCAGCCCTACGGCCGCCGCTAGGGTATAAAAATCCGCCCCGGTCTGCACAAAATAGCCGGCGATGCAGATGCCCGTCCAGATGAACAGCATGGCCATGATGGAAAATTTGTTGCCTTTTCGCTGCGACAGCCGCGACGACAGCCAGGCGCCGCCAATGGCCACGATCTGTAAAATGAGGATCAGCACGATGAGGCCCGACGAACTGAAATGCAGTTCCTTTTCGGCAAAGGTGGCGGCCAGGAAAAGTACGGACTGCACCCCGGCGTTGTAACAGAAAAAAGCGGCCAGAAAAGCCAGCGTATTGCGGTCGCCGCGCAGCGTTTGCCAGACCTTGCCCAGTTCCTGGTAGCCTCTGGAGACCAGATTTTCCTGCAAAACGGCGGTGTTATCGGCCGGCAGGCGATGCAACGGGATTTGTGAAAATCCAATCCACCAGAGGCCGACCATGACGAAGGCGGTCGGTACCGCCCGCAATCCGTCGGAAAAGCCGAACCAGTCGTAATGCATGATCACCACCAGATTGACCAGCAACAGAATGACGCTGCCGATGAAGCCGAAACTGAACCCGCGCGCGCTCACGTCGTCGTACCGGTCCTCCGTCGCGATGAGCGGCAGATAAGAATTATAAAACACGATGCCGCCCGCAAAGCCTATCGTGGCCAGAATAAAGCCCAGTACGCCCACCCACAGCGTTTTCATGCCGGTAAAAAACAACAGCGAGATGCAGGCCAACGCGCCCAGCATGGTGAAAAAGCGCATGAACTTCTTTTTGTGCCCGCCGTAGTCGGCGATGCCCGACAGCAGGGGCGACAGCGCGGCGATGACCAGGTAAGCCAGCGAAATGCTCCAGGCGTAGAGCGTACTGTCCGACATCCGGTAGCCTAGGATGTTTACCGTATCGTTGGTCATTTCGAGGAAATAACCGGGGAAGATCGCCACCGTGATGACCAGGGCGTAAGCACTGTTGGCCCAGTCGAAGAACGCCCAGGCGTTGATGGTGCGGCGGTTGTTCTTTTCGACGGCAATGGGTGTCGTGGACATAAAAGGCGTTGGTTTGTATGATCGCTTTCCGGCTACCAGGCAGGAAAGGTAAGGCGCGGGCCGCGCGGTTGGAAAATTTCACGAGCAAATTTAAAATTAGTCATTCGGGTCTAACTATTTGTTGATCAGCACTTTTGAAAAGAGTTACGGGAGCGTCTTGTGAAAAAAATATCTTTTATTGGACAACCGTAACCAGTCGGTTTGCGTTTACCGGCCACTTATCCCGCTTTATGACCATACGCGCCCTAAGGTTTCTGCTTGCCCTGGCCGTCTTCAGTCTGGTACTGAACGACGTGGCGCGCCTGGCATTCCCCGACGTATTTCAAACGGTGCTGGCGCAGCAGCGCAGCCAGGATGAAGAGGAGCGGAAAGACGGCAACAACCCGACCAACACCCTTTTTGAAGAGGAGGTCAAACACAAGGCCACCAAAGAATATCCGGATTACGCCGCTTTGGAAGCGCCGAATGAACTGGATGCTGCCGTCGCTCATCTGATCACGGACGATGACGTGCGACACCTGGCCTTCCTGCCCATTTTCTCTCCCCCTCCCAATTGCGCATAAGCCTTCTTTTTTGATTGTAATGGTCGTTGCTCACCGCAGGAATGCGTGATGCGATGGACCTATTCCTTCATTCCTCATTTTTGGGTTTATGCAAAAAATAAATATGCTGGCCAGTCTGAAACAGGACTTGCCGGCAGGGATCGTGGTATTCATCATTGCCGTGCCACTGTGCATGGGCGTAGCCCTCGCTTCCGGCGCGCCCCTTTTCTCGGGTTTGATCGCGGGCATCGTCGGAGGCGTGGTGGTCGGTTTGCTGAGCGGTTCGCATACCAGCGTCAGCGGCCCGGCCGCCGGCCTGACCGTAGTCGTGCTCGGCGCCATCCAGCAGCTGGGCAGCTTCGAAGCCTTTTTGCTGGCCGTCGTACTGGCCGGCGTTTTCCAGCTGGTACTGGGTTTTACCTGGGCGGGCAGTCTCGCCAATTATTTCCCTTCGAGCGTCATCAAGGGCACGCTCAGCGCCATCGGGATCATCCTTATTTTGAAACAGATCCCGCATGCACTGGGTTACGACCGGGATGCGGAGGGCGACGAGGCATTCTGGCAGACCGATGGCGCCAATACTTTTTCCGCTATCTGGCAATCGCTCACCGGCGCGGTGCATCCCGGCGCCGTCGTAGTGACGCTGGTTTGTCTCGGTTTGCTGTTGCTCTGGGAACGCCCGGCGATCACGCGCCGGGTCGGGCTGTTGCCGGGGGCGCTGATCGTAGTCCTGGTCAGCGTGCTGCTCAACGAGTTGTTTAAAAGCTGGGGCAGCCCCTGGGTGCTGCAGGGCGATCACCTGGTCAATATTCCGGTCGCCAGGGATTTCGCGGGCTTTCTAAGTCTTTTCACGCTGCCGGACTTTTCCCAGCTGACTAATCCGAAGGTCTACACCGTGGCGCTCACCGTTTTTGCCGTGGCTACAGTAGAAACCCTGCTTTGTATAGAAGCGGCGGATGATCTGGACCCCGAAAAGCGCACCACTGATCCGAACCGCGAACTCAAGGCCCAGGGCGTCGGCAACATTGTCTCCGGCTTGCTGGGGGGTCTGCCGGTCACCTCGGTCATCCTGCGCAGCTCGGTCAACGTCAACGCCAGGGCCAAAACCAAAATGGCGACCGTGATCCACGGGCTGTTGATCCTGTTCACCGTGGCCTTCGTTCCGGTCGTGTTCAACCTGACCCCGTTGGCGGCCGTGGCCGCGGTGCTGTTGCTGGCCGGCTATAAACTCACCCGCATTTCCATTTTCAGGGAAATGTGGGCCAACGGCAAGTACCAGTGGTGGCCTTTTATCATCACCGTGGTGGCTATCGTCTGCACTGATTTCCTGATCGGGATCGGGATTGGCCTGGCGGCCAGTGCCTTTGCCATCCTGCGCGGCAACATGAAAAACGCCTATTTTTTCCACCGCAAGGAATACCGCGAAGGGGACGTGATCTATATCAAACTCTCCCAGGAAGTCTCTTTTCTGAACAAGGGCAGCCTCAAAACGACGCTCGATGAGCTGCCCGAACGCTCCAAGGTGGTCATGGACGCCTCCGATACGGCCTACATTGATTTTGACGTGCTGGAAATTATCCGCGACTACCTGCGGGTGAAGGCGCCGGCCAAAAACATCCAGTTCACCATGCGCGGATTTCAGGATAAGTATGACTACTGGGTAGCCGACTTCGTGCACAGCCGGTCTGCCGCCTCTCCTGACCATCCGGCTACGGCCTCCGTTACCACTCACTAAAAAAGAACTTGCTATGTATACGCTCACCAAAGAAAAGCAAAAGCAAATCACACCCCTGCTGGCTTTCCAGTTGTTACGTGCTGGTAACCAACGTTTTATCGGTAACCTGAAACTACACCGCGACCTTATGCAGCAGGTCAACGAAACCAAGGAAGGGCAATACCCTTTCGCCATCGTCCTGAGCTGCATGGATTCCCGGCTGTCCAATAACCTGATCTTCGACCAGGGGCTGGGCGATATTTTCAGCCTGCGCGTGGCCGGTAACATCGTCAACGAAGACATGGTCGGCTCCATGGAATACGCCTGCCAGGTGGTGGGCGCCAAGATCATCATGGTCCTGGGTCACACCCGGTGCGGGGCCATCAAGGGCGCCTGCAGCCGGATCCAGCTGGGTAACCTGACCCCGCTGCTGGAAAAAATCCGGCCGGCCTTTCTCAGCACCCCGGTCACCGCACATGATCCGGACGATCCCGATGCCTTTCCCAATGCGGTAGCCGTCCACAACGTTCACCACGTGATGGACGAGATTCCCCGGGCCAGTCCCATCCTCAGCGAACTGCTCGACCAAGGCCAGATCGCCATCGTGGGCGGGATATACGACGTAGAGACGGGGCAGGTGCACTTCTTTGAACACCCGCATTTGCAGCATTTTGACCTGCAGGAGACGGAGTCGCGGACGGCCGTACCTACGCCGTAAGGCAAGTTTTGCCCGGTTTCAGGCCGATTCAGCAGCGGTAAGCCGCACCTTGAGCAGCATAGCCAGCCGCTCGAGGGCGGCTTTCCATTCGTCGTTCACGAACACCCACTGGCCTTTGCGATAGCCTTTGGTCAGCAGGTAAAACACGTTCTGGCTGCGCCACATCATCGGTTTTACACCCATGTCTTCCACGATCTGCAGGATGCCGTTCAGGCGTTGTACGCGGGGCGCGGAAGACTCGTCGAGGTCGATCTTTTCGATCTCCCGGTAGGTCCACTGACCGATGGCATGGCGCAGCACTTCGAGCTCGCTGATCTTGATATGCCATTTTTGCACATCTGCGGCGAGGCGCCGCAGCGTGCGTGCCTCGCCGCCGTTGTCGGCTTTGAAAAAAGCCAGCAGATCGGCGTTCAGTACGTAGGTGGCGATGTTGCGCCAGGCGTCGGGCAAGGTTAGGCCCGCTTCCTGTAAGCCGTTCATCAACTGGTAGTTATCGTTGAAAACGTTGCGGAAGGTGGATTCCGCGGTAGCCAGGCCCGACTCGGTGATGGCCTTGATGATCTCGATCTTTTCGTCGGCGAACAGGCTGGCCAGCGTGAATTTCTCCGGACCGAAGTACTCCTGCAGGACGCCGATAGCCTCGCCCAGGTTGGCGGCAATGAACGCTTTCGAAGTTCGCTGGTACATGGCATCGAAAGTGGCGCGGGTCATCGTGCCGCTGATGTTGCCGATGATGTGCTGCTGACCGAGGTAGAGCACGGCGAAGCAGAAGGTTTTCTCCGCGTGGGTGAGTCGCGACCGGATGGTGATACGCCCGGCGGCGAACTGCGGCGTGCCGGCCTCTATCTTTTCAAAAAACTCGACCGTGGCCGTGTAATTGAACAGATCGAGCCCTTCCGGATCGTCTTCGAACAGGGAGGACACGGCAAAATGCATTGCCACGCGCTCGAGGTTGACGCTGGTAGGCACCACGTTCTGCCGGTAACTGGCCGCTCCGTCGGGAAATACGTTGCTGGGCGCTTCGGCCAGGCGCCGGGTGAACTCGCCGTGCAGGTCGAGCTTGCCCACGTCCTGGGCGTACTCCATCGCCCGCCGGGCGTATTGCAGGATCTGGTTGGTTTCGATGCCTGAAATCTCGTCGAAAAACCAGCCGCAGCTGGTGAACATCAGGACCGCGTGCCGCTGCATCTCGAGCAGGCGAAGCACGCTCACTTCCTCCAGCGGACTGAGCGCCCGGCGGGCGTGTTTGTTCAGAAAAGAGCGGATTTGTTCGTCCGTCCGGCGCAGCATCACCGAGATGTATTCGTTGCGGGCCACCCAGGGATCGCGCAGGTAACGGGCGCCCTCGCGCTCGAACATGGGCGCCAGCTGGTCGCGCAGCCAGTTGAGCGTGTCGCGCAGCGGCTTTCGCCAGCGTTGCTGCCAGCCGGGATGACCGCCGGTATTGCAGCCGCAGTCCGCTCGCCAGCGTTCCACCCCGTGCACGCAACTCCACGAGGATTTTTCGTGGATCTGTACTTCGAACGTCGGCGGATACAGTTCCAGAAACTGACCGTAGTTGGTCAAGGTCGCCCAGCCGTTGTCTTCAATCTGGTTCAGGCAATCGGCCAAAGCCATTTCTCCGTAGCGGTGATGGTGGCCGTAACTTTCTCCGTCGGTAGCAATATGGGCCAATTGTGGCTCGTCGCTATCGTCGAACAAACCGGTCATGCGCCGGGCAAAGTTCTTGCCGCTGTTCAGTAACCCGTTGAAAGCGACCTCCTGGGCGATGCCGCCGTGGTAAAAGAACAGCGCAATTCGCCGGCCGCTGGGCAGCTGGCACCAGTAAGGGCGACGGGTATCCAGGTTTTCGGCGTGTACCTCCTGCCACCCGGTAGCGGTCACCGGAGGAGCTGCGGCGCCCGCCGTTGCTTCCGCTATTCTGCGGATGGCTTTGGCCTGACGCGGCGCGAGGATGGTAAACTGGATGCCGTGCGAAGCGAGCACTTCGAGCGTCTCGGTGTCTACCGCCGTTTCGGCCAGCCACATGCCTTCCGGATAGCGCCCGAAACGGTGTTCGAAATCGCGAATGCCCCAGTAGACCTGGGTCACCTTATCGCGGTAGTTGCAAAGCGGCAGGATGAGGTGGCTGTGCACCTGGGCCAGCGCCGACCCGTGCCCGCCGAAGCGTTCACGACTTCGCCGGTCGGCGTTGCACAGCAGGTTGTAGGCATCCGGGTCGTTTTCGGCCAGCCAGGCCAGCAGGGTGGGACCGAAGTTGAAGGAAATACGGTTGTAATTATTGCGGATCTTGGTGATCCAGCCCTGGGTGTCGAGAATGCGGGCCGCGGCGTTGGGCGCATAGCACTCGAAGTTGATGCGCTCATTCCAGTCGTGGAAAGGCCGGGCCGATTCCTGCCGCTCGACGGTCTCTAACCAGGCGTTTTCGCGAGGCGGCTGGTAAAAATGGCCATGAATACAGACGTACTTGTTCAAACGGGACATGATGGGGCGAAGGTAGGCACCGGAAAATAAAATATGGCCAAAGTTGGAACCGGAAAACCGGAGGATCTATTTGTACGGATTGTCAGCCTCCAACCAGCACAAGGCCATGCCTTTGTCCACAAAGTCGTGGACGTGCCGGAGCCCTATTTTTTTCAGAATGGTCAGGGAAGCGATATTGGCCGGCATGGCCGTCGCATATATTTTGTCGAGTCGCAAGCCCTGGAAACCGTAGTCGAGGCTGGCTTTCGCCGCTTCGGTGGCGTAGCCTTTTCCCCAGTATCGCTGGATCAACCGGTAACCCACGTCGTAGTGGTGGACGTGGTTGTTGATGGGTTCCGTGATGTACTTCAGCCCTGCCCAGCCGATAAATTCGCCGGTATCCTTCAGGGTTATGGCCAGTCGCCCCACGCCGTATTTTTCGTACTGCTGTTGAATGAACCGGATGATCTCCCGGCTTTGCGCGATGTCGGTCTGCGGGGGCACGCCGATATAAGTGAGCACCTCCGGATTGCTGTCCAGTTCGAACATGCCCTCATCGTCTTCCATACTGATCGGCCGCAGGATCAGTCTCGGCGTTTCCAGGTGTACGGTCATAAAATTATTACGTTGCGCGGAAGCGGAAAAAAGAAATAGGCAGACGTCATTCACTTCCCGTCATCAGACAGAGCAACAGCACGCTCAGCAGAAAAATGCCGAAATACAGGGCGGCCTGCCGCCGCTCGTCGCGCATGATCTGCTTGTCGGAATGCTCATGGGTGACCTGGTTCCCGGCCCGGATGACCTGTAGCAGGACCAAGGAAATGAGCGCGTAACACAACAGATAGATCTTGTCCATCAGCACCATGTAGCCGGTGTCGGGCAGCGCATCGCTGTACGATTGCTGTAGAAAAACCGCCGTGAGCAGTCCGCCAATTGGCAGCGACGAGCGTGTATCGATGTGGGTGGGATGCAGCAGCAGCGCGCCCAGGCTCACCAGCACGATGATGATCAGCGGCAGCAACATTTTCAGCAAAAAATAACTGAGTGGGCGGACCAGCGTGAGCAGGAAGGTCAGGTTGCTGTAGTGTCGCGCGTTTTCCTGGGCGTTGCCGAAGTCCGTACCGTAATCATGTACGCGCGATTCCATGCGGTGGCCGACCTGGTTCCAGCCCCCCAGGTCCAGGGTACGCCGCACGCCGGTCGACACCGTATCGGGTACGTACACCAGGGAATCGGCGGGGTAGTCGGGATTCTCGATCTGGATATCGAGCGCATGGCGGTCGAGCGGGAAAGCGTTGAGCGCAAAGGCGTGGAAAAACCGTCCTTCGATGCGCATGATCTTGTATTTGGTGCCGTCCTTCAGCGTGACGGGCGTGCTGTCGCCGTCGAACCCGGTCTTGTCCATGCTCCATTTTTCGATCACATTGACAAACTCGATGTTGGTCGGATCGATACGGCCACGCCACTTGAACCAGACGTAAAAGTCGGCGTAGAACGAGTGCTCGTCCATGTTCAGGCTGTACAGGTTCATCACGTAGATGCCGGTGCGCACCTGCTGCGGCTGGGCGGAGGTTCCGGATTGGCTGCTGCATACAACCAGCACGCAGAGCAGCATTTTTCTAAAAAGACAGGGAAAGGACATGATGATTCGTTGATTCCGGGTCAATATTCCATGTTTTTCTGCCTGGGAAAACCCAGCATAGCATACTCGATGCTGCGGGCGCCATGATCGAGGGTATGCGGCAGGTCCCACCCCGGAGAGAGCAGCACCTGGCGGCATTGCCCCAGCTTTTGCAACTCCGCGAGGGCGTCATCCAGCGAATGCAGGCGAATATCCCGTTGGATGGCTTGGGCCGAATAGGTCAATTGTTGCATCTGGAAAGCGGATTTGTCAAAAAAAGCGGCATTTTTGGCGTTCAAAAGTAGGAAACATTTCTTATCCGATCCATAAAATGAACGCCCGTCAGTCGCTGATCGAACAATTTTACCAGGCTTTCCAACAACGCGATTACCGCAGCATGGCGGCTGCCTACCATCCCGCCGCTACTTTCCGGGACGAAGCCTTCGACCTGAAAAACGGGAAAGAGGTCGCCGCCATGTGGCACATGCTCTGTACCGGCGGCCGCGACCTGCGGGTGGAATACCGCGACGTGCGGGCCGACGAGGCACGCGGTTCGGCCCACTGGGAAGCCTGGTATACGTTCAGTCGCACGGGTCGGCCGGTACACAACGTCATCGAATCGGCCTTTGAGTTTCGGGAGGGCAAGGTTATTCGTCAGGTAGATACCTTCTCCTTCTGGCGGTGGTCGCGCCAGTCGCTCGGGCTGCCGGGTTTATTACTGGGGTGGACGCCGTTTTTGCAAAATAAAGTCCGCGCGACGGCGATGTCGGGGTTGCGTAAGTTTATGACGGAACATCCGGAATACCAGTAGTTTTTAATCCGGCTGCTTTTAAAAGATCCGTTTCCACAATGCCCACTTCCGCCGATATTCACCTTCGCCGCTGTACTCCTGACGACTGGTTGACCCTCCGGACCCTCGGCCGTCAAATCTTTGCCGATACCTTCGCGGCCTACAACACGCCGGAAAATCTGCAACATTATCTGGACACCGCCTTCAGTACCGGACGGATACAGGCGGAACTGGCCCATCCGGATTCCCAATTTTGGCTGGCCATGCAAGCTGACCAGCCTGTCGGTTATCTGAAAGTCAATTTCGGGTCCGCTCAAACCGAACCACAGGATGAACCTACCTTGGAAATCGAACGCATTTATGTTCTGCAGAACCTGCAGGGCGCCGGCGTGGGCCAGCTCCTTTTTGAAAAAGCGCTCGACCTGGCGCGGGTAGCCGGGGTAGCGTATGTATGGCTGGGCGTCTGGGAAAATAACCCGAAAGCCATTCGGTTTTACGAGAAAAACGGCCTGCGCCGGTTCGGGCAGCATACGTTCCACCTGGGCGAAGAAGCCCAAACCGACCTGTTGATGAAATTGGAATTATAAGAGCGCGGAGGGAATGCAGCTTGGTTGAATTTCGCCGGATTGTAGTCGGATTTAAGTATGTTTGTGTCGAAGATATAAGCTTGGCCATCCCGTTTGGAGGCCACCTTTCCGCCCTGAAATGACCGTTTTTCAAACCAAATCTTTTCTTCGAAACCAATCTCCTTTAGCTATTATGGCACGTTTAACACCATTTTCCAGACTTCTGCTCACTGTTCTGATCGTTGCCGGGGTCTTTTTCAGCGTAAGATTCCTGTTGAATAATACGGGCTTCGGCAAAAAAATCGTCGAACAAAATGCCCAGAATGGCACTACCAAGGACGGCCCTTCCGATACCGACCCGAGTACCGTCAAAGTCGGGGTGGTGACCTGGGGAGGTTATGCCGGCGGACAGTATTTCAATGAAGGTTTTAAGGCGAACACGCAGTCCCGGTATTACAAAGACTACGGGTTTAAAGTGGATTTCAAAGTACTGGACGATTTTGAGGCCAGTAGAGCCGCCTTCAAGAACGGCGACGTGGACCTGCTCTGGTGCACCGTGGATGCCTTGCCGACCGAGATGTCTGCCCTGCAGGATTTCGACCCGCGCATTGTATTTCAGGCCGACTGGTCACGGGGTGGCGATGCCATCGTGGTCAGAAGAGGCATCACCTCGGTAGCCAACCTGAAAGGCAAAAAAGTGGCGGTGGCCGAGCTGACGCCTTCTCATTCTTTTTTGATCTGGTTACTGGAAGCGGCCGGCATGAAACCCTCCGATATTGAGATTGTCAAACAACCCAGTGCCATCGATGCGGCCCAGGTGTTCAAAAGCCAGCAGGTGGATGCTGCGGTGGTCTGGAGCCCGGACGACGTGCTCTGCGTGCAGTCGGTACCGGGTTCCAAGATACTGGAGAGCACCCGCTCCGCTTCCAATATCATTGCGGATGCTTTTATTGCCAAAAACAGTTGGCTGGAAAAAAACCGGGAGAAGGCCAACCAACTCTATGAAGGCTGGATGAAGGGCGCCGCCGAAATCAACAGCAGCGAAGCCAACAAGCGCAAGGCCGCCAAGATTCTCTCCGAAAATTTTGACGGGGTGTCGGAAGACGCGGCGTACAAATCCATCGAGAATGTGCGGCTTTGCACCCACGGCGACAACCTGAATTTTTTTGGCATGAACCCCGACTACAAGGGCGTGACCGGCGAAAACCTGTTCAACCGAATGTCCAGCACCTACCAACAGCTGGGCTATATTGAAGGCAAGGTACCCAGCTGGCGCCTGGCCATCAATACGGAGGCCATCAAAGCGGCGACCGCCCTGTCCAGTGCGAGCGGTCAGGCGGCCGAAGGCCAGAAACAATTCTCCGAGGCCACGGCAGAAGCCAAAACCCGGGAAGCCATCGCCACCAAACGCGTCAGCATTTCGTTCCGGTCCGGCGAATACCAACTGGATGAAAATTCCAAATACATCATCGACCGGGAATTCGTGGACATTGCGCGGGCCTTTTCCAATTCCCGGATCCGGATTGAAGGGAACACCGACAATACCGGCAATGCGGCCGGCAACAAGGCGCTTTCCCTGAAAAGAGCCAAATCGGTGGCCGATTACCTGATCGCTACGTATGGGATGCCGAGGAACCGCTTCATCATTGTTGGCAACGGTCCGGACAAGCCGGTGGCCGGCAACGATACCGAAGAGGGAAAGTCCAGGAACAGAAGGACTGATTTTGAAATTGTCGGCGAATAATAGTCTTTGGTCTTTGGTCTTTGGTCTTTGGCCATTAGTCTTTGGCCAGTAGGCTTTTGACTAAATCATTGGTTTCCAAAGACCAAAGACTAGCAGCCAAAGACCTGTTTACTTACAAAAAATTATATGTCACTATTCAGACTTAGGGGAGAACTGGGCCCTTTACAGCAGGCCGGTCTCGCCGTATTGGGTGTTTTGATTACCCTCTCCATTTGGTGGATACTGGCGGAAATGCTGTCGACCCAGCGCCCGATGGTGGACGGCGGGTTGCAGGTATTGCCCTCTTTCCTGGATACCACCATTACTACCGTGCAACGCGATTCTATCCTGCGGCAAGACTCCTTGCTGCAGGCCCGCGCCACGTCTTTCGAAAAGGTCTATCCCATCTTGCCGCCCCCATCCAGGATACCCGGCGCTTTCCGCCAACTCATTGCCCATGACGAATTGCTGCCGAATACCAGCCGCAGCATTTGGTTGAACATCCAGGGCTATCTCTGGGCCTTGCTGATTGCCCTGCCCATCGGCTTTGTGCTGGGCTTGATCCCGTTGTTCCGGGGGCTGTTCAGCCGCCAGATCGATGCGCTCCGCTACCTGCCGTTGTCGGCCCTGACCAGCCTGTTCATCGTGTGGTTCGGCCTGGAAGACCGGATGAAGATTGCTTTTCTGGCCTTTGGTATTCTGGTATACCTGTTGCCGGTGATCGTACAGCGCATCCGCGAGGTGGAAGAAGTGTACGTCCAGACCGCGTTCACGCTCGGCGCCACCAATTGGCAAACCTTCCGCTCGGTTTATTTGCCGGCGGTGTTTTCCCGGCTGATGGATGATATCCGGGTGCTGACGGCCATCTCCTGGACCTATATCATCATCGCTGAATTGTTGAACCGGCAGGGCGGGATTGGCGGACTGATCTTTATCAAAAGCAAAATGGGGCAGATTGACCGGGTGTTCGCCATCCTCCTGCTCATCATTGTGATCGGGTTTTTACAGGACCGGATACTATCCTACATGGATACCCGGTTGAACCCCCACAAGTACCTGAAATACAAATGGCCGGGCATTCAGGAGTGTCAGTACGGCATCTTTTTTATACTGCTCAGCCTGTTGGCCAAAGCCTTGTTTCCGGCGCTGATCCCCAGCACTTTCGTTTGGATCGCGGTGGCCGCCGGGGTGATCATTATGGGGCTTGGCGAGATTAAGTTAGCGGGCGCTGCAAAACAAAAATGACCATGGTGCAATTTCAAGATACGGATTTGCCGAATATTATTCAATTGGAAAACGTAAGCCAGTCCTATGACGGCGGCAAATCCTACCTCATCCAAGATTTTAATTTACTGATAGAAGACCATCCCAACCGGGGGCAATTCGTGGTGCTGCTGGGCGTGTCGGGCAGTGGCAAATCCACTATCCTGCGCTACGTATGCGGATTGCAGAAACCGACCAGCGGCATCGTTAAAGTGCATGACAAACTGGTCACCGACGATTCCCGCATCAGCATGGTTTTTCAACAATACTCCTCGTTTCCCTGGATGACGGTTCAGGAAAATGTGGCCCTGGGACTACAGTTCAAGGGGCTGGATGAAAAGACCCGCCTGCAAAACGCCCGGGAAATGATCGAGCTGGTCGGGTTAGGGGGACATGAGAACAAATACGCGCAGTATCCCACCTTGTCCGGCGGGCAACTGCAGCGGGTAGCCATCGCCCGCAGCTTGCTGGCCAATCCCAATATCCTGCTGATGGACGAACCTTTCGGCGCACTGGATATCAAAACCCGGCTGCAGATGCAGGAATTGCTGATCCAATTGTGGGAAAAATTCCATTCTACGGTGATTTTCGTGACCCACGACATTTCAGAAGCGGTCTATCTGGGCGATGACATTTACATTATGAAGACGGCGCCCTCCCAGATCGTCGAGCATATCAAAGTGGATATCCCCGACCATCGCTCCCGGGAACTCAAACGCGAGAAACATTTTACCGAGCTGGTCCAGGAGGTGGAGGACAAGATGGTGCAGGTGGCGAATATCGGGTGAGCATCATTTCAAAAGCACGTAGTTCCGGTACTCAAAGGGTCGCCAGCCGGTCTGTTTTTCCATCCAGTTGGACAGGCGGTCTTTCCACGACCAGCGCGCCCGTGCGGGGTCGCCGGCAAATTGCCAGTTCATGGTCGCTACGCGCGGCTGCATCACCGCCGGGTGTTGGCCGTTAAAGCGTTCGAGTGGCTCGGCATCCTCGTACCGGTAGGTGGCGGAGGGCCCGGACAAGGCCTGGGCTTTGTGATCCGAATGCCATAAACGATTGAAATTTAATTGTTTGTGTTGTTGGGTGGCCGGGTTTTTCACCCAGCCGTAATGGTGGATGTAGGCAGGAAGCAGGCGCACCCGCAGTTTGTCCCCATTCATTTTCCGGAAGCCCTGGGCATCGCGGTACGAGCGGATCTGTTTGTCGTTGCGGATGATGCGCACCTCACGCCGGTACCAGCGGCGGGAAGCCCCGACGAAGTCGTACGAGCCGTAAAAATGGCGGTATTTTAACAGCAACCCTTCCGTAGCCGGATCGTGCAGGTATTGCTCCATGCCCGTCCGAATGGCGGCCAGTTCACTCTCCGGTACGCATTCGTCGCCCTGAATGTAAAAACACCAGTCGTAGCCGGGCGGAATGGCGTCGAAGGCCTTGTTGGTCTCTACCGCCAGTACCCGGCCGCCTTCGCGCAGGCTATCGTCCCATTCCGTCTCCAGAATATGGATTTTGGGATCGCCGATACCCTGCACCAGCTCCAGCGTACCGTCGACCGACCGGCCCACGGCCACCACGAAATAATCGCAGAGCGGCAGGATGGAGGTGATGGCCTCTACGATGGGGTAGTCGTACTGCAGGGCATTGCGGATGAAGGTGAAACCGGCGACGCGCATGGATTGGGTAAGATTGGCGCTGCCTTTCCACCGGGATAAGAAACCGGTGGAAAGGCAGTCGCCCGCAAAGATGGGAATTCAGCACGCGCACCCGATACTTATTCCTTCAAAATCTTCCGGTCATGCCACCCGCCGCTTTCGTCGCGGACGCGCAACAGGTAGAGGCCTCTGGTCAAACCGGCCACCTGCAGGATGCTGGTCGGAGTGGTTCCGTCCAGTTGCCATTGGCGCACCATTTTACCGGTCAGATCGAACAGCATGATTTCGGCTATACCACCCTCGGTCAGGGTCACGCTCAGCGATTCGGTGAAGGGATTGGGGGCCACCGTCAATCCGGCGCGGATGTAATCTACGGATGGTTCCGTCTCGCCGTTGCGCTCACCTGCCTCGTCGCCGACCAGCGCGGCGGCGCAGACCTGCACGGGAGTAACAAACAGGTCAATCCGGAGCGTGGGCAAAACGGGATTGGTCGGTTGAAAACCGACGGGTAGAATAGTATCTGCGGCCGGGGCGAGCTTTTCCGGCGACAGGACCAGGTCAAAAGCGCTTTGGCAACCCACCAAGGAAGGCTGCAATTCCGCCAGGGTCCGGATGTTGTTGGCCGGCACGTGGCGGTACTTGCCCACCGAGAAAACCCGGTTGTTCAAATAGGTCATCGAGATGGTCTCGATCTGCCGGGCGGCGGGAACCATCCCGTTCAGGTCCAGGGTGGGCGGCTGGTAGCGGAACGCGGTGCCGGGCAGCAGGGCGCCCGTCACAGCGTTGTAACGACTGCGGTTGTACCATTGGGCAGCGCCCGCCGCGGTGCTTTCCAGGTGGCTCAGCAGCACGCCGGCGGTTTCGAAACGGACCGACTTGATGTCCCAGTTCGTGTTTTTGTAGGTAGTACCGGCCAAATGCGCCGTCCAGTTGGCGTTCATCCGGCTCACGTTGAAAAGCGGGTAGGCCGCGGTAGTCTGCACCACCATATTGCGCGTAGCGCCGCTCAGGCCGAGGCTGACGCGGTTGATCTTGGCGCAGTTGGCGGCGCACAGGGAGAACGCGCGCATGCCGCTGATCAAGCCGTTCGCAGGATTGACCCGGAACACCACCGCCCGGTTTTGCGTATTGTCCACGCCGGCCAAAACGAGGCCGTTGTTGCCGTCGTTGATGAGGCACTGCGCGAAGGTGGAGAAGCTGCGGTTGGCCAGCGGGTAAAGGCGGAACCAGGCGATGGGGGTGAAATTCAGGTTGGTACGCAGGGCGAACACGCAAAGTCGGTTGTTAAACAGCACCGTGCCGGACACGTAGATGGCCTGGTCGCCGACCAGCAGGATGTTGGACACGACGGGACGCGACACACCGGTAGGCAAAGCGATGTAACGGGAAGCGGTGATGTTACCGGCGCCCGTCGCCACTTTCAACAGAAAGATGTGTTCGGTGCCGTCGCTCCGCAATACCGTGCCGCTCACGAAATACGAACCGAACCCTTCGGTAAACTTCGTACCGCGCAGGTTTTGGAAAGCCGCGCCGGGAGCGGGAATGTAGTTGAAGGTCGGCGTCAGTACGGCGCCGTTGGCCGGGTTGTAGCGCTCGATGGAAGTGCCCATCGTGCCGCCCGCTGCTGCCGGAATGAACTGCACCAGCCCGACCGGGTTGGGAGCCGCCGCGGTGCTGCCGTTCCGCAGGTCATAAATGTTATCGAGGAAATAGGGATAATTGGGAGAGGCGTTGAGCCTGAATTGTTGGGCGTGGAGAGAAAGCACACCCAAAAGGCATAAAAATGCCGTGCACAGTCCTGTTTTAATTGGTTTCATAAGAGACAACATTTGGTACATGTGGGCCTACTCTGTTCGCTTTTCGGCTGCTGCGCCCCTGAGATGTTGCACGGTTCGGGGAAACCCGTGCGAAAAAACGCGCGTGTTGTTCTGTTAACAGAACGGTTCGGTAAAGAAGTTCCCAGGGGTTGTGGGCGGAAGCATGTTTTCCGATAAACCCTTAATGTTCCATTTTGTATTTTTGTGAACAGGTTGTAGCTGATTTTCTAAATTACATGGGCCGTACTCGACCACTATTTTCCCCGTAACCCGTTTCCAATCGCCAGTAATTGCATATCCATACAGACCTTTGTAAATGCAGGTCTTTCAGAATAGCCGGAAACAATCCTCTTATGTTGCGCCTTTTCGCCATTCCTTCCAAGCAAACCCTTGCCAATACCCTGCATCAGCTACACGACGGCGATTTGGCCAACATCTTTGGCCGAAAGATCCTTGATCGCGGTTATGATTACCTGGAAGCTATCGAATCGCTGCAAATACAGCCCGGAACGGTAGTAGCCGAAGTCTACGGTACCGAACCTTACGAATTGATACTGGAGCACCGTTCGGGCGACGTGTACGGTACCTGTTCCTGTCCTTATGAAGGGGCTTGCAAGCATTTGGCCGCCCTGCTCATGCACCTGCGCGATGAGGTGGACAAAGCGGAATTGGCAGCCATCAATCCACCCGCAGACAATGTCTCAAAGCACAAGACTGTTTCGTTCGATTTTGACCGGCATCTCGAGGCATTAAACGCCGACGAGCTACGGGCACTCGTGCGGCAGTTCGCGCCGGAATCGTACCGTCGTACCATTGCTGCGCAACACGCCACACCCGAAACCCAGCAAAAGGCCTGGCAATCCACTGACAAAAAAGTGCGGGAATTACTCAAAAAAGCAGGCCAGTATGGCCCGGAGGATTTCGAGGCAGAACTGGTCAAACGTTTGGACGTGCTACGGCCCTTTTGGCTGAACCATACGGTGGTCGTGACAAAGCTGCTGTATGATTGTATCCTCGCTATCGACGAGGCGCAGGGCGAAGGATTGCTTTATGATGACTACGCCGATGGTGTATTCGATGGAGATGACCTGGGTATGTATATGGCAGCGTTTGTCGCGGCACAGCCGGTGGACCGGCTGCCGGTTACGCTGCAATCGCTGCAGGAAGCATTCCAGGAATGCGAATTCAGTCTCTGCGCCAATTTCCTGTCTGCGCTCACCAGTTCGCTATCCGAGGCAAAACGCCGTGCGGTGCTGCCAATCTTCCTGCGTACCGATGCTTTGGTCGGGTTGGAAGATCGCCACCAGCGGGTTATCTGGCAACATTTGCAGCCTGTTCTGAATGTAGACGAGCAACGACAACTCCTCTCCAAACTACAGGGCAATCAATTTTTTGTGCTCGAACTGGCTTCGCTGCTCGAGCGCAATGGCGAAACAGAGCAAGCCATTCAACTCCTGGACGACGCGCTGCCCAGGCAAGAGCAACCATCGGTTCCTACGTATTTCGGATATGCAGGCGGCTGGGATAAAAGTAAACTGTTCGAACGCCGGATCGAAATGGAACAACAGCACCGCCAGGGGCGCGGGCTCCACCATTGGGCCACCCGGTACGTGCAGGAAGTGGCCACGGCGCAAAGCCTGCATTTTGCGCTCAATTATCTGCCGCAACAGCAGAAGACCTTGGAAAAAAGCCAGCGTGGAAGCGTTCGCCCGCTATCTGGAAGACCAAAAGCGGCTGGACGATGTAGTCGCCTTATTCCAGCTGAAAAAGGGCGCACCGGCCTTTGCCACGCAATACGATTTCTTTAAAAGGCATAAAAAAGTCTATCCCGAGGCGGCAAAGACCATTTTCGTACAAATGTTGAATCGAGAATTGGTGGATACCGGCGACCGGCACTACCAGGCGGTCACGGAGGCGCTCACGCATTTGAAAGCAATAGAGGCGCCGCCGGATTTTCAGAATCGCCTGGCTAACATTCGCTTGCAGTACAAACGGCGCAGTAATTTGATGGCGATGCTGGATCGGGCTAAGTTGTAGCCTCTGGAGGGGGTGATATGCTTTGTTCAAAGCCGCCTTGCGTCGACTATAATATCAGCAGTTAGATCGCAAAAATAAAAACGGCGCGAAAGGTATACCACCTCCCGCGCCGTCTTATTAAACCGGCGGAACGGGGTTCCGCGTTACAATAGTCCCAGCAACATCTCCCCAAACGCTGCCACCGCCACAGCCCCCTGATCTCCTTCCCCCTGCTTTCGTACGCTCACCGTACCGGCTTCCTGTTCCTTTTCACCCACCACCAGCAGGAAAGGTATCCGCTTCAGTTCGTTGTCGCGGATCTTGCGACCGATGGTCTCGTTACGGTCGTCCACCGTGCCACGCAGGTCCTGCGCCTCGAGTTGCGATTTTACCTGATGCGCGTATTCAATGAATTTATCGGACACGGGCAACACGGCAAACTGCTCGGGGCTGAGCCACAGCGGGAACTTGCCCGCGCAGTTCTCGATCAGCACGCCCATGAAGCGCTCCATGCTGCCGAAGGGCGCCCGGTGGATCATCACCGGCCGGTGCTCCTGGTTGTCGGCGCCGATGTAGGTGAGGTTGAAGCGCTCCGGCAGGTTGTAGTCCACCTGGATGGTGCCCAGCTGCCAGGAGCGGCCCAGCGCATCCTTGACCATGAAGTCCAGTTTGGGGCCATAAAAGGCGGCCTCGCCGTACTCGGTGATGGTGTCCAGGCCCACCTCGGCAGCGGCGTCGATGATGGCCTGTTCGGCCTTTTCCCAGTTCTCGTCGCTGCCGATGTACTTGGCGCGGTCGTGCTGGTCGCGCAGGCTGATCTGGGCGGTGAAGTTTTCAAAACCCAGTTTGGCCAGTACGTAGCGGGTCAGGTCGAGTACGCCCAGGAATTCGTCCTTGAGCTGGTCTTCGGTGCAGAACAGGTGCGCATCATCCTGGGTAAAGCCGCGTACCCGGGTCAGGCCGTGCAGTTCGCCCGACTGTTCGTAGCGATAGACGGTACCAAATTCGGCGATGCGCACCGGCAATTCGCGGTAGGAGCGCGGGCGGTGGCCGTAGATCTCGCAGTGGTGCGGACAGTTCATCGGCTTGAGCAGGAATTCCTCGCCCTCCTGCGGCGTGTGGATGGGCTGGAAGGAATCCTTGCCGTACTTTTCCCAGTGCCCGGAGGTGACGTAGAGTTTCTTGGAGCCGATATGCGGCGTGATCACCGGCTGGTAACCGCGTTTGATCTGTTCTTTTTTCAGGAAATCTTCCAGCCGCTGGCGCACCGCCGTGCCTTTCGGCAACCACAGCGGCAGACCCGGGCCGACTTTTTCGGAGAACATGAACAGTTCCAGTTCGGCGCCCAGTTTGCGGTGGTCGCGTTTTTTGGCCTCTTCGATTAGGGCCAGGTATTCTTCCAGTTCCTTTTGCTTCTGGAAGGTGATGCCGTAGATGCGGGTCAGCTGCTTGCGCTTTTCGTCGCCGCGCCAGTACGCGCCGGCCAGGTTGAGCAGTTTCACCGCTTTGATCGGCTCGGTCGAGATGAGGTGCGGCCCGCGGCAGAGGTCGACAAAATTGCCCTGCTGGTAAAAAGTGATCTTGCCGTCCTCCAGGCCTTCCAGTAGTTCGATCTTATACTCGTCGTTTTTATCCTGAAAATACTGCACCGCCTCGGCCTTGGGTACGTCGCGGCGCTGGTAGGAGTTTTTCTGGCGGGCCAGTTCCAGCATTTTCTGCTCGATGGCCGGTAAATCGGCGGGGGTGAGGCTGCGGTCGCCGGTGTCCACGTCGTAGTAAAAACCGTTGTCGATGGCCGGACCGATGCCGAATTTGGTACCCGGGTACAGCGCTTCCAGGGCCTCGGCCAGCAGGTGCGCCGAAGAGTGCCAGAAGGTTTGTTTGCCCTCTTTGTCGTCCCATTTATGGAACTTGATGGTGGCGTCTTCGTTGATCGGGCGCATCAGGTCGCGCACCTCGCCGTTGACGCTGGCCGAGAGTACCACCCGGGCCAGGCCCTCGCTGAGGCTTTTGGCCACGTCGAGGGCAGTGGTTCCGGCGGCATACTGACGAACGTTACCGTCGGGAAAAGTGATGTTAATCATAAGAAAAAGAATCGTTTAGCCCACCGATACAAAGGGCGGGTGCCCACGCTCCATACGAACGGAGGAGGCGGTTTGTGAAAAAAGGAGGGGCAAAGGTAAGGGGAACTAGGGATACCGATGAGTTTCCATCAAAAGTTGGCGATGAATCAAGCGTTCAGGATCGTTCAGATGAAGCAGCTTGATCGTTGCCTGACCGATTTTCGATTGTGAAAGAATTTCGCCGTTGGAAACCGAAAAATGTTGGCTCCAGATCATAGTTCTTGGGTTGAAAATGACCACTATATCTTCGTAAGAATCCAGAAAAGTGGTCAAGTCTGTCCCCTTATGTTGGTTGCAGTGGGGGCAAGAAAGGCTAAATTCTCCGGTTCATCTCCACCCCCGTGTTTGATTCCAACAATGTGGTCAATTTCAAAACCAACGAACAGATCGTCTTGATGTACGCGACAATATTCACAGCGATAGCTGGCCCGTTGTGCAACAAACAGCCGAAGAGATTCTGAAACACGCCTCCTCATGCCGCCAGTAAACGCCGGGCTCGTGCCTTAGCCAGGCCAATCAGTAAGTCAAGGGCCAGGTATCGCTCCAATTCGGTAGCCTCCTCTATCGCAAGGGTGCCATTTTTTTTCTTTTCCACGAGCTCTTCTACCCGTTCGGACATATTGTCGGGCGCGCGCATTTCCAGAATTTTAGCGGGATTCATGTTGGCCAAAACCTCGGCTACGTCATCGAAAGCTTCTTTTACCGTCATGATGATCTAATTTAAAGCAAATTAACGGATTTTCCTCGTACCGGGATGTCTTGGCTACTAAAAACTTTCTACAAGAAAAAAACGCTTTTCATCCAAAAAACAGCCCAATCAATGGCTGGAAAACTACCTTTCTCCCCAATTATGCTAACCAAGTACTATGCTATGAAACAACTCTTCTTCCTCCTTTCCCTGCTTGTTTTCACCCTGGCCTGCAAACAGGAGAAAACCGTCACTCCCCCCAAAGAAGTCAAACAGTACACCATCGAGCAGTTTTACAAGACCAAGGCTACCGGGGCCGGCGTGTTCTCCCCCGACGAGCAGAAACTACTGGTACACAGCAATGAATCGGGCATTTTCAACCTCTATGAGATCAACGTGGCCGACGGTTCCAAAAAGCCGCTGACGCACTCCACCACCGAATCGTTTTTCGCCATCGACTACGTGCCGGGCAGCGGCGAGGTGCTTTATTCGGCCAATAAGGGCGGTAACGAGATCGACCACATTTACCTGCTGAAAGCCGACAGCAGCAGCCAGGACCTCACCCCTGGCCCGAAAGAAAAAACGGGTTTCATGGACTGGTCCAAGGACAAAAAATCTTTCTTCTACACCTCCAACAAGCGCGACGAACGCTACTTCGACGTGTACCGGATGGAAGTCGGCACCTGGAAACCGGCACTGGTGTACGAGAACAAGGATAACTATAACATCGGCAGTATTTCGCGTGACGGCGCTTATTTGGCTTTGAACCGCTCCATCACCACCAGCGAGAGCCAGTTGTTTCTATACGACCTGAAAACCAAAGAATTAAAAGAAATTTCGGAAGCGGGCAAAACCGGCAGTTACGGCGATTCGGGCTTTAGCGCCGACGGCAAAGCCTTGTACTACACCACCGACGCGGACAAGGAATACGCTTACCTGGTCCGCTACGACCTGGCCGGCGGCGAGCGCAAAACCGCCTACGAGACCAACTGGGACGTGATGTACGCCTACGAATCCGAGAACGGCAAATACCAGGTGATCGGCATCAACGAGGATGGCAAGAACAAGCTGCTGGTCCGCGACGCCGCGGGGCAGGAAGTAGCTTTTCCGGCTATTCCCGACGGCGACGTGGTGGCGGTCAACATCGCGCCGAGCGAAAAGAGCATGCGCCTGAGCGTCGGCACGTCCCGGTCGCCCAACGACCTGTACGTCTACCAGTTTGACAACAAGTCGCTCAAGCGGTTGACCAATAATCTGAACCCGGAAATCAATCCCGAAGACCTGGCGGCGGCTACGGTGGTTCGCTTCAAATCGTTCGACGGACTCGAGATACCGGCCATTTACTATAAACCACTGACGGCCAGCGCTGCCAACAAAGTGCCGGCCCTGGTCTGGGTGCACGGCGGACCGGGCGGTCAATCGCGGGTCGGTTATTTCGCTTTTATCCAGTACTTGGTCAACCACGGCTACGCGGTGCTGGCGGTCAACAACCGCGGCAGTAGCGGGTACGGAAAGTCCTTTTACAAAATGGACGACCGGAACCACGGTGAAAAAGACCTGCAGGACTGCATCTACGGCAAGAAGTATTTGCAATCGCTGGACTACGTGGACTCCACCAAAATCGGCATCATCGGCGGCTCCTACGGCGGCTACATGACCATGGCCGCCATGACCTTTCATCCCGAAGAATTCAAGGTCGGCGTGGATATTTTCGGGGTCACCAACTGGCTGCGGACCCTGAAATCGGTGCCGCCGTACTGGGAATCGTTCCGCAAAGCGTTGTACGCCGAACTGGGCGACCCGACCACCGCCGATTCGACCCGGCTGTACAACATTTCCCCGCTGTTCCACGCCAGCCAGGTAAAGCATCCGGTAATGGTGCTGCAGGGCGCCAACGACCCCCGGGTGCTACAGGTTGAATCCGATGAGATCGTGGCGGCGATGCGCAAAAACATGGTGCCGGTGGAGTACGTCGTTTTCCCCGATGAAGGCCACGGATTCGTGAAAAAGGAAAATGAAATGAAGGGGTACAGCGGCGTACTGGCTTTTCTGGACAAGCACCTGAAGGCGCCGACGCCGGTGCCGCAGTGAAACTTACTCCGCCCCCTCCAGTAACACCCGCACCGTCTCGATCTTCCGGTCGCTGACCAGTTCGAGCACGAAGGTTTTGCCGTCGAGGTAGAGGCGGGCGCCCTGTTCGGGGATGGTCTGCAGGGCGGCGATCAGGTAGCCGGACAGGGTGTTGTAACTGCCGGTGGGCAGTTGCAGCGCCGGGTATTTGTTGTTCAGATATTCCACTTCCAGCCGCCCGGAGAACAGGTATTCCGCCGGGCTGAGCGCGACGTCGATGAATTCCTCCTGGTCGTGTTCGTCGTCTATTTTGCCGAAGAGCTGTTCCAGCGCGTCTTCCAGCGTGACCAGGCCGGAAATGCCGCCGTATTCGTTCACCACGCAGGCGATATTCGTCCGGTTCTTGACGAACTTGCTGAGCAGGTCGTTGATCTGGATGTTTTCCGGTACAAAACGGATCGGCATGACCATGCTGCGGATGCTGGGCGGCCGGGTGAACAGCTGCTGGACGTGGACGTACCCCAGCACTTTGTCGAGGTCGCCGTCGGTGACCACTACGCGCGACAGGCTGCTTTCGATGAACAACTGGCGCAGCTCCTCCACGGAGGCCTGCACGTCGATGTGGACGATTTCCAGGCGGGGAGACATGCAGTCGTAGGCCCGGACCTGCTTGAGGTGCAAGGCATTCTCGAGCAGTTCCATTTCCATTTCCTCTTCCCCCGGCCCGCCGGCCGCGTTTTGCTGAACCAGGTACTCCAACAGGGCCGCATCGCCATCACTGGGGAATTTTTTGTATAAACCCTTGAAAATCACGTTTTTGAACAGCAGCAACGTAATAAACAGCAGCAGCCCGGTCAGCAAAGGCGCCAGCCAGCCCGAACCGAGGACCGACCAAAAAGACGGTGTCAGCCACAAGGCGACCACCGTACCCAAAGCGGTCAGGAGCAGGGTAGCCGGCAGCGCGTGGCTGCCAATGCGGAGGACGGAAGGGGGAACGGAATGCAAGGAAGCGGCTTCTTTGATATTTGAGTATTCGAGGATTTGGGTATTTGAGGATCCGAGCGCTCAAATACCCGAATACTCAAATCTTCAAATCCTCATTTAAGAGCATCATTCAGCTGGTCCACTTTGATGCGGCCTTTCGGCACCTTGATCAGCCAGTAAGAAAAATCCTGTTCGGCTTCCAGGCCGTAGCCATAGATGACCTCGCCGGGCTTGGTCACTTTTACGAATTTATCGGTCGATATCTTGGCGGTTTTTTCGTCCCACATCAGTTCTTCGGTCTCCAGTTTTTCCTGTTTGACGGTATTTAGTTCCACGCTGTCGCGGGCGACGACCTGACCCTTTTCGGGAAAACGCACCGCCGTTTTGGCGGTCAATACGCTTTTTACCGACAGGTCAGCTTCCAGAAATTCGATTTTTATGCCGTTCGGGAATTCCTGCCGCGGGTTGTCGCGATCATCGAAATTGTACAATACCGGCCCCGTGACCCGTACGCGCAAAATGGCGCTGTCCGAGTACAGGATTTCCACGTCCCTGGCGATGACCACCTGGGTATCCTCCGGTGCAAATACCTGCCGGTTCTCCTTTTTCAGATCGTCGCAGGCCGCCAGGCCAACCACACCCAACCAGACACTAAAAAAAGCAGTCCACGCCGGAGTGGCTTTCGTTTTGCGGGCAAGGAACATCAGGCGATCGTTTTTTTGAGCCCCAGGCGGAAGAGCAGCAGCAGGCCTACTACGATCAGCACGAGGTATTGCACCGGTACGTTCACCCAGGCCACCAGGTGCAGGCGATCGAGCAGGTACATCAGCATGAAAATGACCGCGATCATCAGCATCAGGCTCGATAGTTTGCCAAAGCCCGGAATGTATTCGAAGGGCGCATTGCGGCGAACGATGCCCAGCGTGACAAACATGGACAGGATGGGCAGCACCTGGGTCAGCAGGTTCACGTTGTAAATGCTGCCGCCCCGCTCGAACAGGAACATGTACACGGCCAGGGCCACCGCAAAAATGCCGGGAATGCAGGCGCCGAAGATCAGCACGGCGTAGAAATATTTCCAGGGGCTCAGGTGGCCTTCACCGCGCCCCATGACGTTGGCCAGCAGAGCACAGAGCGGAATGCCCAGGAAAAAAGCCAGTACCACGAACGGATTGGCGCTGAGGTAATCAAAAAACTCCTGCAGGGTCATGTTATGGAGGATGCGAGGATTTGAGGATGCGAGGATTTGATCAGGGTAGTCCCTTTTTGCGAAATACCGGAGCTTCCCGCCACCCGGCAAAAGTACCGCGCCGAGGCGCATAAACAAAGCCCGTTCCCTTATTTATCCCCAATAACCCATGAACGATAACTGATAACCAATCAACCAGTTAACCGATGAACTGATCGACCGCCCCTACCGCACCATCCGCATGAAAATGCTCGTAAACCAGTTGGAGTCCGCTTTAATGAGGGTATCGAGGGTTTGGTTGGCCTTGTTCGAGAACACGCGGATGTCGCGTATCACGGCGCAGAAACTTTCCGCCTCCGGCGAGTTCTCTTCCACGTCGGCCACTTCGTTGAGTACCTTGAGCATCGGCTCCAGCTCGCGTTTCTTGCGGTTGATGATGATCTGGCGGACGACGGTCCACATGTCCTTTTCGGCATAAAAGTATTCCTTGCGTTCGCCGGCTTTGAGTTGCTTGTGGACCAGCCCCCAGTCCATCAAAGCGCGGAGGGTCATGTTGACGTTGCCGCGCGAGATATTGAGCCCTTCCATCACCTGGTCGGCGGTCATGGCTTCGGGGGCGACCAGCAGCAGGGCGTGCACCTGCGCCATCGTGCGGTTGATGCCCCAGTCGCTGCCCATTTTGCCCCACGATTCGATGAATTTGGCTTTGCCTTCCTGAACGTCCATGTGTTAGGTAGTTTTGTTGGCCAAGAAAATGCGCTTTGGGCAACTATTGTTTTCAAAAAAAAATGAAAATTGGAAAAAAGCGGCTTCGGGTCGTCGTTTTCTGCTTAAAAATCTTATTTTTGACCCCGCTGCCGGACAAAAAAGGCGAACCTGCTATCGGAAAAAGTGTCCGTGTCCGGCGCCTTGCCCCTTCGTTGCCAACCTGCACCATGGATCAATCCAACCACTACCTCACCCAAGACGCTGCCGGACAATACACCCAGCAGATCACCCGCCTGTTGCGGGATGAAAGCGCCGACAACTGTCCCTTGTTGCTGGAACTCATCACTGGCGGCGGCGTCAACCATCGGCTATTGGGTTATCTGTTCGGGATTGCCTGCTTCCATCACCGGAAGGAGGTTGCCGACCGGGCCATGCAGCTGCTGTCCAAAAACGCAACGCCCGCCACCACCCGGCAGGCCCAGAAACTCAAGGAAAGCGCCGCCTACTACTACAATGAGGTCGAATACCTGGGCAAATACAGCAATCCCGACTTCGACCTGTTCGATTTTTTGCTGGCGTACAAGATGTGCAACTGGCATAGGGTCGGGGAAGCACGTAGCCACTATTTCATCACCGCTCACCAGACGCTCAATCTGTCGCAGTACCCGGAAAACCAGCTGTCTCCGGCCCTGGCTACCCTGGATTTTGTGCGTTACCTGGCCTTGCCGGCCCACAAGGGGTTTGACCTGGCGTCTTCGCTGGGCTGTTTGGAACTATTGCCGCTGGAAAGTATTTTTATCGAAAATACCCGGATCGACGAGTTCCCGGTCGCCCTGTTTCGCCTGCCGCAATTACGGATGCTGAGTATCAAGCGCGGTTCCTTCCGGCCGAAACAGCCCATGCTGATACCGGAGGGCGGCCCGTTCGGCAGTCCGGTGCTGGAAAAACTTATCGTGGACAGCTATCCTTTAGTAGGCGAGCTGCGACTGGGTCCGTTTCCCCGGCTCCGCGAAGCCTTGCTGGTGCGCTGCGCCCTGACCACCATTACTTTTCTGGAAAGTGCCCCGCTGCTGGAACATATCGCGTTGAAAAACAATCACTTGGAAACGTTGCCGTCTTTTCTGGCCGATTGTACCGAACTACGCATCCTCGACCTGAGCGGTAATCCGTTTCGCAAAATTGAACTAAACCTGGAACGGCTGGTTCGACTGGAAGCACTGGACCTGACCATGCAAGCCCGCCAGGTACCCTGAGCTCCTCCTCCGATGTCCGTATCCCGTATCCTCGACGAACTTTCCCGCACCGGCATCGACCTGCTGCTGCGGGAGCCGTTTTATGCCCATTTATTCGGCCATCTCAACAAAGAGGTCGTCGGCCGGGGGCATCCGGTGGAGAGCATGGCGGTGGGCCTGGGACACAATACGCTGACTTTATACGTAAACGCCGACTTCTGGGACCAGGTGCTGGTGCGCCCCGAGCATCGCTATGGCGTGGTGAAGCACGAGATGCTGCACCTGGTGTTCCGGCACCTGCTGGTGCGCGAGCCGTTTCTGGATGCGCGCCTGCTCAACGTGGCGTTCGATCTGGTAGTCAACCAGTACGTCGACCGGGCTCGACTGCCCGACGACAGCATTTTTCTCGAATCTTTCCCCGACCTGCACCTGTCTGCCGGACAAACCTGGTTTTACTACTACAAAAAGATCGAGGAACTGCAGCGCGGGTCGGGCGGCGGGACCGCCGGGTCGCCCAGCGCGGAAACGCTGCAAAAGATCCGCTCCGACTCCCACGGACTGGAACGCCACCAGCCCTGGCAGGAGATCCGCAGCCGCTCCGAACTGGAAAACAACGTGCTGGAGACCCAACTGGACAGCCTGATGCGGACGGCGCACCAGCGCACCAACGCCCACGCCTGGGGCAATTTGCCGGGCGAGCTGCGCGAACTGCTGCAGAATCGCCTGTTTCGTCCGCCGGCCGAGATCAACTGGCGCGGCGTGTTGCGGCTGTTTGCCGGCAGTGCCACGCGCACCCGGCTGCGCAACACCATGCAGCGGCCCAGCAAGCGTTTTGGCACGGTGCCCGGCATCAAGATCCGGCGGCAACAGCGGCTGCTGGTCGCCCTCGACACGTCGGGGAGCATCGGCGTCGAGGACCTGGAACCATTTTTCAACGAAATTTTCCAGCTCTGGCGGGCGGGCGCCCAGGTGGAGATCGTGGAGTGCGACACCCGCATCACCCGCCGCTATACCTACCACGGCGGCGTGCCCGATGCGGTGGAAGGCCGGGGCGGCACCAGCTTCACCGAACCGATCGAGCTGGCCAACCGGGAGCGGCCCGATGCCCTGCTCTATTTCACCGACGGATTTGCCGAACCGCCACTGTTGACGCCGCAGGTGCCCGTGCTATGGGTGATCAGCCGCCGCGGGCTGGAGGCTACGCACCCCAGTTGGACCAAGTTGCCCGGGAAAAAATTGAAACTGCCGGATGCCCTTTAAAGAAAGGTGGGGCACCTGTGTTAATTGTTTGATTGTCAATAGCTACCTTTAGATGTGCCACACTTTTATAACACCCGCTAAACCAAGTGCCCGCCGAAGTGTTACCTTTGCCTGCGTTTTTTATCAATCAAGCCATACAGAAGATGGAAGCAGTAGCTAAGAGTCCCGTCATGCTTTATACGGAGGAAACCCCCAACCCCGAAGCCCTGAAGTACGTCACCAACCGCATGCTGTACCGCGGCATTGCGGAATTCAAGGATAAAGATACCGCCGCGCAGTGGAGTCCCATGGCCAACAGCCTGATGGAATTGCCCTACGTGCGCAGCGTATATTTTAATAACAACTACGTCACCATTACGAAGGAATTCAACTACGAATGGGCGGACGTGATGCTCAAACTGAAGGAGTTCATTAAGAACTACATAGAAAACGGCGGCGTCATCATTCTCGACGGATTTGCCGAACACGCCGAGGAACTCGCCACCGCCAACCAGGCCGTGCAGTTTACCGGAGAGGGTGGCGAGATCGCCAAGAAGGTAAAAGACCTCATCGACATGTACGTGAAACCGGCCGTGGAAGGCGATGGCGGCAACATCGAATTCAAAGCCTTCGAGAACGGCAAAGTCTTCGTGACCATGCAGGGCTCCTGCAGTGGTTGCCCTTCCTCCACCGTTACCCTGAAAGCCGGCATCGAGGGTATGCTGAAACGCATGGTGCCCGAGGTGACCGAGGTGGTGCAGGAAATGGCGTGATTCCATGTCCTTAGTTAAAAAACTGGCGGGTGAAACCGCCATCTACGGCCTGAGCAGCATTGTAGGCCGCTTTCTGAATTACCTGCTGGTGCCGTTGTACACCCGCACCCTCCTCCCCAGTGAATACGGCATCTCGAACGAGCTCTCCGCCTACGCCGGCTTTCTGCTGGTAGTGTTTTCCTACCGCATGGAATCGGCTTTTTTTCGCTTCGGTACGCCGGTGGCCGACCGCGAACGAAGTTATTCCACGGCCCTGTGGTCGTTGTTTACCAGCACGACCGTGATCGTGGCCCTGCTTTTCCTGTTCACCCAGCCCATCGCCGATTTTCTACAGTACTCCAACCATCCGGAATACGTCCGGTGGTTTGCCCTGATCCTGGCTTTCGACTGCCTGGCCGAGTTGCCCTTTGCCCGCCTGCGCCTGGAGCAACGGCCGCGGCGGTTTGTTTTTATCAAACTGGTCTGGATCGCTACCAACATCGGACTCAACCTGTTCTGGCTGGTTTTCTGTCCCTGGGCGGCGCAACATGGCTGGAATTGGGTGTATTACGTATGGGCGCCCACGTGGGGGGTGGCCTACCTCTTTCTGGCCAATTTGGTGGCCAGTGCACTCACCCTCCTGCTCCTGCTGCCGCAGCTGCGGGCGGTTCGTTGGCCGCCGGACGGCGCCTTGTGGACAAAAATGATCCGCTACGCGGCGCCGCTCATCATTGTCACTTTTGCCGGGGTGATCAACGAAATGCTCGACCGCACCATCCTGACCCGGTTGCTGCCCGGTACGCTGACGGAGAACCGCGCCCAGCTCGGCATCTACGCCGCCAATTACAAGCTGGCCATGCTGATTACGCTGTTCACGCAGGCCTACCGCTACGCGGCGGAGCCGTTTTTCTTTCGCCACGCGGCGGATAAAAATGCCTTGAATATCCAGGCCAGCGCCACCAAATGGTTCACCATCGCCGCCACGGCGGGCATGTTGGGTATTCTGCTTTTCCTGGACATTATCAAAAATTTTGTGGGCGAGGATTACCGCAGTGGACTGCACGTGGTGCCTATCCTGTTGGTAGCAAACCTGTTACTGGGGCTGTACTACAATTTTTCGGTCTGGTACCGCCTCAAGGACCGGACTATGCTGGGCGCCTGGGTGTCCATGGCCGGTGCGTTGATCACCGTGCTGCTCAACCTGTGGTGGGTACCGGTCATCGGTTACGTGGGCGCCGCCTGGGCTACGCTGGTCTGTTATGCCTTTATGTGCTGGGCCACCTGGCAAATGGGCCGCAGGCACTATCCGGTGCCGTACGAACTGGGGCGGATGGGGTTTTACATCGCGGTCGCACTGTTGCTTTTTGGCTTGAGCACTTGGCTGGAGCCTTCCATGAGGCCCTGGCCGGTACTACTTTGGGTAGTACGGGTAGGCCTATTTGGTGGGTTTTTGGGATTGGTTTGGTCTTTGGAACGGGAAAAAAAGGTGGCGGTCGCTTGATTAAATCTCCTCCTCTTCCCCCAACGCCGGAATTCCCACCGCCTTGAATCCATGCTCCAATAAGTAATCCCGCCACTTTTCCTGCCGGTCCAGCGTACCGTGCACCAGCCAGATTTTTTGCATCGTCGCGATCTGATTCTGAATAACCTCCAGCATTTCTACCCGGTCGCCGTGGGCGGAGAAGGAATCCATGACTTCTATATCGGCCAGTACCTGTTTATGCTGGCCGAGGACGTACAGGCTGGTGGCGCCGTCGCGCAGTCGGCCGCCCGGCGTGTTGGGCGCGCAGTAGCCAACGATGAGGAAGGTGTTCCGTTGATTTTCAATATTGTTCAGCAGATGGTGGCGGATGCGGCCGGCATTCATCATGCCCGAAGCGGAAATAATGATGCAGGGTTGCCGGTTTGCGTTGAGCTGCTTGGAACCTTCGACGGTACGGATATAAGATAAGCCATTGAACCCGAAGGGATTATTATCGTTCGTCATGTAGCGGTGCACGTCGGCGTCGAAACATTCGGGGTGGTTGACGAACACTTCGGTGGCATTGACCGCCAAAGGACTGTCGATGAAGACCGGCACCCGGGGCAGCCGCCCGGCTTCCTCCAGCCGGTCGAGCATGTACACGATCTCCTGGGTGCGGCCCACCGAAAAAGCCGGGATGATCAGCTTGCCTTTCTTTTCCATGCAGGTATGGTGGACAATCTGCAGGAAACGCTCCACCTCGTCCGGGGCAGCCGCGTGTTCGCGGTCACCATAGGTGCTTTCGCAGATCAGGTAGTCCAGTGGCGGCATGGGCAAGGGATCGCCGAGAATGGGCCGGTTTGGCCGGCCAATGTCGCCGCTGAAGCCCAGCCGGATGGTACGGCTGCCTTCCTTGATCTCCAGGGTCACCGTGGCGCTGCCCAGGATGTGACCGGCGTCGCGGTACAGCACCCGGACGTTGGGGTGAATATCGAACCACTGTTCGTAGTTGTAGCCGACGAAGCGTTTCAGGGTTTCGCCGACGTCCTCGATGGTGTATAGTGGAACCCGTTCCGGGTCGGCAAAGCCCTTTTTGCGGTTGTAGTATTCCGCGTCGCCCTCTTGGATCTTGGCCGAATCCAGCAGCATGATGGCGCAGAGGTCGCGGGTGGCCATCGTGCTATAGATCTTCCCCTGGAACCCGTTTTTCACCAGTTTGGGCACCCGCCCGGTATGATCGATGTGGGCGTGGCTCAGCACCAGGCAGTCTACTTGGGCCGGGTCGAACAGCCATTTTTCATTGAAATGCAGCAGCGGGGAATCGGTCGTTCCGTCCTCATCCCTGGCCTGACCATCGTCGTCGCCGCCGCCCTGATACAGGCCGCAGTCGAGCAGGATCTGAAAACCATCTTCCAGGGTGAGCAGGTGGGCCGAGCCGGTCACTTCGCGGGCGGCGCCGCAGAATTTTATTTTCATACTTGCGTACGTCTAGATTTGACCGGCAAAGTAGGGAGAATTGGGCTGCCCGAGGCATGGATAAGGAAAATATCGGGGCGGGAATGCGGCAAAGTGGTAGGCTTACCTTTCCTAATGGCACAGCCTTCAGGCAGTATTTTAATAGGAGAGTATGTAAGTAGTTGTATCATGCGGGACAACTAGAATGGAGTCCTTCAAGGTGTGAGGCGTCTGGTAGCCAGGTGGCTTGAATCCCCACAGGATCTGCACCGTTTCCGGGGAGGCTAGGGCAAATGTTTCGGTATAAGATGCTCCGGCAGTTAATAAAAGCGGGTATTCCTTGATTACTTCTCCATTATAATATTTTTCCAAAGACTCGGTTGGACTATAAATATTAGCATAGAGGGTGTCATGAAGGCCTGTATTGTTTTCAATCTTTAACTTCAGGAAACCATCTCGTGGGACCAGGGTAATATCCAGGTTGTTTTCCTGGCGATCTACTACTGATAAAGGCACTTCCCTTTTAATATAACCCTCCTTGGTGATATCTGAAGTTACATAAAGACCTTCCAATGTACAACTAAACCGGCCCTCTGTATCTGTGAGGGGGCAACCATGCGTGAAATATTCTACCTGTCCATTGGTACCCGTCCTTTTTCCCTGCAGGATAATTGAAACCCCCTCCATCGGCTCACCAGTCTTCCGGTTGGTTATTTTGCCGTTGATAAAGGTAGGTTTATCCTCCTTCCCACAACCACATATAGCCAATATTAAAGCCAGCAAAAAACAGGAAAATAGCGTGGCTAAAATAAAACGGGGTAAGAGGGATAACGGATAGTTCATAAGGGGGAGATTTGAAAAAGTGGAATCAATAGGAAAGGATATAGGTTGCCGTATCGTTGGTGGCGACCAGGATGGAGTCCTTCAACGTGTGTGGATGTGAGTTGCTGGGCGGTTTAAATCCTGAGATGGTCTAATTTTTCCGCACACAAAATTCTCTTAAATTTGTGTTACGATGGAAAAACAAAGCAAGATCAAATTGGTGCGTCGCAAGTACGATGAAGGCTTCAAAACGGAAGCGCTGCGGATGGTGCAGTCAGGTCGCAGTGTGGGGGATGTTGCCCGCTCGTTAGGCATGAGCGAAAACCTGTTATACAAATGGCGCGGCGAGCAAAAAGCGTCCTATTCGCCGGAAGAATCCAGTCGGGATGCGGAGTTGGAGCAGTTGCGTAAGCAATTACGGCAAGTGGAAATGGAGCGCGATATTTTAAAAAAAGCCTTGGCCATCTTCGGACGGACGACCTGAGATTGGTCTACCAAGTGGTGGATGTATTATCGGCTCAATACGCGGTTCGGGTTTTGTGTACTGTTCTAAGTGTTTGTTTTAGTTCATTTTACGCTTGGAAGCGTGGAGCGAGTTTTCGTCTTAGTCCAGCCAAAGCAGCATCAGCCAAACGGGTAAAAGAAGTATTTACAGAGCATCGACGTCGCTATGGGGCGCGGCGGATCAGCCAGGAATTGCGAGCGCAGGGTTTGGCAATTGGTCGCTATCAAACGACCACCTTGATGCAACAACAAGACCTGCTTGCCATCCAACCCAAGCGCTTTGTGCCCAGGACCACCAACTCGAACCATCGCTTGGGGCGTAGTCCGAATCTACTGCTGGATCGTCCGGCGCCGAGCCGTCCGGGCGAGGTGGTGGCAGGGGACATCACCTATATCCCGCTGACCAACGGTTCGTTTCTGTACCTGGCTTGTTGGCAGGATATGTTCAGTCGAGTGGTGGTGGGTTGGGAATTAGCCGATCATATGCGCAGCATTTTGGTGGAAAACGCACTGAAAAAAGCCATTAATCACAAAAAACTACCAAAAGGCTTGCTGGTGCACAGCGATGGTGGTAGTCAGTATGCTTGCGGATCATTCCGAAACCTGATCCAACAGCACCAGTTTCTGCAAAGCATGACCCGAAAGGACAACCATTACGACAATGCCATGGGGGAAAGTTTGTTTAGCCGTTTTAAGGCTGAATTACTTGAAAAAGGGGCGTTTGAGTCCTTTGACGATGCCTACACCGAGATCTTTGAATACATTGAGGTGTACTACAACCGAAAACGCCGACATTCGGCCATCCGCTACGACATACCCGAACTGTTTGAACAAAAATGGTCTGCAGCACAAACCGCTAAGCAGTCTGAACCCTGAACTTCGAGTCCAAAGGAAGACTAACCGAACATTATCTCTTTACAGAAAACTGTGCGGCCAAATTGAGCCACCTCATCCCCACGTAATCTGAATCTCTTCTGGGGAAGCTAAATCGAATATCTCTGTGTAAGTCTCCCCCATCTGAAGAACAACAGGAGATACTTTTAATTCTATTGCGCTTCCGTTAGTACCGTTTTCTATGCTTTCTATACGGCTATATAGATAGACATATATAGTATCATGTTGGCTTACATTGTTATTAATTTTTAATATTAGAACACCATCCCGTGGGACGAGTTGAACTTGCATCCTATTAGTCTGGCCATTGACAAAATTTGAATGCGTAAATTTAGTAATATAGCCTTCTCGATGAGTTTCCTCTGATCCATCATAATCACTGTCAAGGGTGCAAATGAACTCTCCATTTGCATTTGAGCGCATAGATGATTGCCCGGTAGAGCCGCTTCCATCTAGCTGCTGCACGTAAAAAACTGTGTATGCCCCTTCCAGTGCTTTCCCCGTCTTTTGATCAGTAATTCTTCCTTCTATAATAGTAGGATCGTTTTTCCCACAACCCCATATAACTAGCAATAACGTTGGTAAAACGTAAGACACCACAATAAGTCTACACATAATCAATGATTGTAACTTTAAAAAATCAACGCCGAAGCACCATCTTATCTTCCGCCGCTGCCCCGGGATCATCCGGCCAAATAGTATGCAGCACCAGCTCATGCTCCCCGAGGGAATCGATCATCAGGTAGAGCGGCTCATCTTCCAGGCCGGGAATGATAAGTTTGATCTGGTTATCATCCTGGCCAGTCAGGGTCCAGGTGCTGGTGATGTCGATCGGGAAGGGAACGTCGCAGGGCGTGTCGTCCTGCACTCGCTGGGTGCCGTCGGCATTGAACGTCCAGGTAGCATCGCCGTCGCAGGGTTCGCTGTGCAGGACGAAGGTGCCATCGTGGTCATCGTCGGTCCAGAGTTCTTTTTCGATCCAGGTACCGATTATTTTTTCGCGGTTGGTGGGTGTGGGCGGTTCCTCGGTTTTTTTGCAGCCGGGTAAGACCAGGACCAGGAAAAAAAGGGTGGGTAAAATAAAATGGGGCAGGAAGGATAGCGGATAGTTCATAACGGTGAGATTTGCAAAAGTGGAATCAATAAGAAAGAATATAGGTTACCGTATCGTTGGTCGCGACCAGGATGGAGTCTTGAAATGGCGGTTTTATCTGGTAAGGCGGTTGCTCAAAACCCCATCTGATCTCTATCATTTCAGGAGAAGCGAGATGAAAGGTTTCGCTATACGTTTCTCCTTGGTTAATCACGAGGGGATACTGTTTTATGGCCGTATAGGCATAGAATCCATTGGCTTCTATATCTTCGGTTACACTGTATATATAAGCATATAGTGTATCGTGCTGACCTGACATGTTTTGTATTTCTAATTTCAATGTGCCATCACGGGGAGCCAGATTTATTTCAATATTATTCTCCTCCCCATTCTCAATCCCTTTTATGCCATTTTTCTTCGTCACATACCCAACTTTATCTATTTGAGAACTGGTAAAATATCCTTCGATGATACAAGTAAATCCACCACTGGCATTAGAATTAGTACAAGGTTGTACAAAAAATCCATCTTGTCCATGGGTAGCGGGTTTCTTTCCACCAACAAGAATGGAGGCGCCTTCAATTGGCTCCCCGGTCTTCCGGTCAGTGATCCTTCCCTTAACAACAGTAGGATCGTCGTCCTTCCCACAGCTCATTAAAGCAAGCATCAGGGTTAGCAAAAAACAGACAAATGGTCTTGCCTTTTTCATGGCAAATGAATAAAAAGCGAAAAGATTAGCGGTACAATATGATATTATATCCTTCGCCGGAGCAGCCTGAAGGTAGATAAACAAGCCCTGTCTTTCCAATCATAAGATTAGGTTAAAACAAACTCACGTACCCCAAATGAAACTTCGTCGCCCGCAGATCCATCCCCTGCCCCACGTCGCGGCGGCCCACGGCGGCGCTGATACCGAAAATGCCGGCTTTGGTCTCGAAATTCAACCCCGCGCCCAAACCGAATGGACGTAAAAACACCCGCGTCCGGTTGGTAATATTTTCCAGATAACCGTAATCGCCAAAAATGGCCAAATAGGAATTGGGGCCGATCAGCAGCCGGAACTCGGCGGTGGCCACGGCAAAGCGGGTGGCGAACAGGCTTTCCTCGTCGAAACCCCGCAATATTTTGGTCCCGCCGATGCGGTATTGCTCGTTGGCAAAAACCTTCTTTTCGGCAAAAATATCGCCGCCGCGCAGCCCCAACTTCAGGGTGCTGCGGGCAAAAAGCGGCAAGTACGCCTCGAGGTGGTACTCCGGCCGGAAGCGGGCCGCCCGTCCGGCCACGCTGTCGTACAGCGTGGAAAAACGAAAATCCGGATCGTCCGGGTCGCGCAGTCCCTCGATCTGGCTGTTGCGCTGCACGGTGTTGAATCCGGCCACGGTTTTCAACGAGATGGCCCAGCCGCGCCGCGGGTTGAAGCGGTAATCCAGCCGGGTCAGCCGCGTTTCGAGCCCGAAACCATTTTGTCGCAGGTCGAGATTGGCCGGTAAACGACGGGTTTGCAGAACCGTGAGCGTATCCACTTTTTGCAGGCTGGAGCTGCTATTTTGCCAGAAAAACTTGATAAAATCGTCGCCGGTGAACAGGTACTGTACGCCCAGTTCCGACTGCGCGTCCACCCAGGTGCTGTCGCGTCGGAAAATGCGCAGTTGTCCTTCCAATCCGAAGGCAGTGCCCAGCAGGTAGGGCACGCCGGCCTGCACGTCCAGTTTCTGGGTCTCCGGCCGCAAGCGTTCGAATTCCACCGCCAGGTGTTCGCCGAGGTTCAGCGCATTCTGGAAGGCGGCGCTGAGCGAACCGGTGATCAACAGCTTGCCGGCCGGGTCATTGGGCTGGGGCAGCAGACCGAGGATGAAATCGAAGCGGCTGGCGCGTTTTTTCTCCAGAAATAAATTGACGGTGGCCTCTTCCCCGGCGAAGGTGACGCTGGGGTTGCCCGTGGTTTCGATGAAGAGCAGGGTGCGCAACTGGTTGCGGAGCCGCAGCACCTGAGCGCGACTGTAAGCGCTGCCGGGGCGCAGCCCCAGGTAATTGGGCAAAAAGGCGGCCGGTAACCGGAGGTCGCCGTTCACTTTGATGCCCTTAAAGGTGACGAACTGGTGCGGTACGACCTGTAAAACGGCCGATACGCCACCGTCTTCGGTCACGACGATGCTGTCCAGCCCCACCGTGGCAAAAGGGTAGCCGTGGTTTTCGGCTTGTTCCAGTACTTTTTCCTCGAGGGCCAGCAGCGCGTCGTAACGCAGCGGCTTTTCGGAAAAATGTCGCGCCCGGTAGCCCGCCGCTTCCAGCCACTCGTCGTGTTCCAGGGGACCGGCCCGCAATTGTATCCAGCGCATAAGCGGACCCAGGTAGAGCCAGGCTTCAGCGCCGCCGTTCGTGACGCGCAGGCTGTCTATCGAAGCGGCGAGATAGGCGTTGCTATGGAGATGACGGAGCAAAGAACCGGCGACCAGGGTATGGTTGGCCGTGTCCGGCAGCGGAAAGATCAGCGTATCATATTGGTAGTCAATTGGCTGGAAACGAAAGCCGTGCAACGCTTCTTTCAGGGCGGGCCGATCAACCGAGTCGATGACCAGGCGGAACGATTGAGCGGAGAGATGGGTCGAGAAAACCAGCACAAACAGAAAAAATCCACACCTGATCAGGCGCCACCTCCCTGCGCCCCGGAGTGGGCGGACCAAAAGAAGCGCATCCCGGTCGCGGCATTTTGGGCGGGTAGTCGGTAACTCATGCATCATACAGGGGAGGAGACGCCGGCAACCGGTCAATGGTTGCCACGGATAAGCCGACGGATCAGGCCCGGCGAATACCCGTCTCGTCGGAAATGGGAATATTCGGCACGAGCCAGCTGGTCAGCCGCTCGGCCAGCCAGAGAATCGGAAACCAGATAGCCACCAGCAGCCAAACGGACAGGTTGAGGTAGACCAGCCACATGAACACGTCGATCAGCAGGATGATGGCGATGATCCAGGTGATGACCAGCAGCATGGCCGCCGCATTCTGGTGGACGGAGACGATCCAGCGACCGACGATGATGCGTCCGTAATTATTGATCAAACTTTCGGTAGCGGCCGTCTTGGCTACGTAGCGGCACAGTCCGGCAAAGCAGATGAGGATAACGATCAGGCTGCTGAACATCCACATGATGAAGGCCCAGACCGGGCGGATGGTCTGCCAGGCGGCGCCCTTCCAGCCGGTTATTTTATCCTTGGCCTGGTTGAGGTTGCCGGCGACCTTGGAGCTGTCGAGCATAGTGCTCATATTGAACGCGTTACCAGCGCCTTGCTTGGGGCGGACCGGATCGTTCGGTTCGTTCACCCGCACCGCCTGGGCGCTGGCTTCCGGCACGCTGACCGGCGTGTCCGGCGATTCGGGCCGAATGGTGGTGGTATTACCGTTGTTGACGATCTGGATACCGATCAGGCGACCGGCGTTATCTTCATTGGAGAAAAAAGGCTCGTTGAAGAGCAGATACTGGTAGGTTTTTTTCCCGGTGCCCTTTCGTTTCAGGACGGCTTTCTGGAAGATAAATTTAACGGTACCGCGGGGCCGATCGTTCTCGTACCGGAACGTACCCAGATAACGCTCTATCTGTTGTGATTTGATCTGGCCAAAAGCTGGCCAGGCCGTGCAGCATACAAGCACGATACAGAGTAGCCGGGGGAACTTGTTCATGAATGGGATATTTATGCTTATATCAAGTCACACGTTGGCCGGTGGGAGGATTACAATCCGCTCATTGGAAGCAAAAACCGTGCAAAAAACGGCCTGATTGTCCAAGGAGGCCCGGAAAGACCTGCAAAGGTATTAAAAAAAGTTTTGAAATCATTCGCAGCTATTTCAGATACCGGTCCAGCAATTTATTCTTCTTCGACTCGAGGGCCAGGAACATTTCGATGATGGTGATCTTGCCATCCTTGGCCGATTCCTTGTGAAAGATCTGTTTCCGCCCGTTATCGGCGTCGGCGACGTACCATCCGTCGAGGCCGTCGTTCTTGTAATATTTGGGGTTATCGTAGCCTTCGTACACCACGTGGTCGTACTCTGCGCCGATGAGCGCGGGGGCGAACAGCGCCAGATACAGATCGATCGTATTGTCCAGCGGCTTGCGACCCGCCCGCTGGTACTGACTGGTCAGGTAGAGTTCGGTCAGGTCCATCAGGAAGGCGGCGTTTTTGGTGGCGCAGGCCTGTAGCACGGTTTCGTAGGCGACGGGTTTGCCCTGGTAACGCAGCCCGCTGATGCCGGCCCGGGTGAACTGGATCCAGCCCGCCGCCACCTGATCACGGCGCACGGTAAAGGGGTCGAGCCCGCATTCGAGGTGGGCGCACTGGTAGATCGCCAACGGCGTGGACTGGATCTTGGCGGCTATTTCGTGGGTGCGCCGCATGACGATGTCCCGCTGGTAGGGGTCTACCTGTTTAGCCAGTTCGGCCTCGTAGATCGCGGTGATGTGTTCCGGGGGCAGGCTGCCGTATTCGTTGACGTAGACCGGGTGGAGGTAACGCTGCTCGATCTCCTGTAAAGCGCTGACCAACAGATCGCTGCATAGCCAAAGCAGGGTGCCGGACAAGGCAATGATCAGCAGGTGGCGCCGCCCCCAACCGAACGTAAACCGGTAGCCTTGCCGGATGGACAGGAGCATCAACCGGATGCCAAAGCGAATGAGCCGTACCAGGGTAAACACCAGAAACACTACCACCAGACAGACCAGCCAGGTAATCCAGCCGCCCTGGTTCAACAGGTATTGCAACAGGTCGGATACACCCTTGCCCTCCGCCCGGGAGCAACCGGTAAAAAAGATCGCCAGCAGAAACCAGGCGCTACGTTTCATAAGGGTAGTTGATGAGGGTTGATAAAGGTTTATCCAAGTTGATAAACGACAAAATTGAAAATCAACGCTTTTATTATCAACCCTCCTCCACTATTCTCAACCCTGCTCCGCTTTATTTCCTCCAAGCCCCATCACGCGACGCAGCAAGGCCTCATCCACGTCCACCCCGGCGAAATCGTCGAACGCCCGTTCCGTCACCTTGATGATGTGCTTCTGGATGAAGGGTGCGCCTTCGCGGGCGCCCTGTTCCGAATCCTTGATGCAGCACTCCCATTCCAGCACGGCCCACCCAGCGTAGTCGTATTGGGCCAGCTTCGAAAAGATAGACGTGAAATCCACCTGGCCGTCACCCAGCGACCGGAAGCGGCCGGGGCGATCTATCCAGTCCTGGTAGCCGCCGTACACGCCGCTCTTTCCGGTCGGGTTGTATTCGGCGTCCTTGACGTGAAACATTTTGATATACTCGTGGTAAAAATCAATATGTTGCAGATAATCAAGTTGTTGCAGAATAAAGTGAGAAGGATCGAACAACATTTTGCAACGCGGATGGTGGTTGGTCGCCGCCAGAAACCGCTCGAAAGTGACCCCGTCGTGCAGGTCCTCCCCCGGATGTATTTCATAACACAGGTCCACGCCGCACTCGTCGAAAGCGTTCAGAATGGGCTGCCAGCGTGCCGCCAGTTCTTTGAAACCGGCTTCCACCAGGCCCTTCGGACGTTGCGGCCAGGGATAGACCGTGGGCCACAACAGAGCGCCCGAAAAGGTGACGTGAACGGGCAGCCCGAGGCGTTGACTGGCTTTGGCCGCATTATGGAGCGTTTTGATGGCCCACTCGGTGCGCGCCTTCGGGTTGCCGTGCACCGCTTCGGGCGCAAAAGCGTCGAACAAGTCGTTGTAAGCCGGATGGACGGCCACCAGCTGGCCCTGCAGGTGGGTGGAGAGTTCGCTGATCTGCACGCCGCAGGCTTCGATCCGTCCGCGCAGGTCGTCGCAGTAGTCCTGGCTGGACGCCGCCTTTTCCAGGTCGATCAGGCGGGCATCCCAGGTGGGGATCTGCACCCCGACAAAGCCGAGCGAGGCGGCCCAGCGGCAGATGCTTTCGAGGGAGTTGAAGGGAGCTTGGTCGCCCATGAACTGGGCTAGAAAGATGGCAGGGCCCTGAATAGTGGTCATGATTTCGTTGCTATTTTTTCGATGTTGTGTTTCCCTGGAAAGCGATGGCCAGTCCCGGCGCCGGTACGGCCGGCATGGAGCGACCGGGTAAAAATATACAGGTTTTTTTATTCATCCGGCTAAAAGTTCCGTTAAGCCGAGGTTAAACTGCCGGTTTTCCCCCACCGCTGCACATACTTTTGCTCGTTCCGGTGTTCTGATGCCCGGAACCCCATCTTTTTCAGCATATTGCCGGTTGGCACGACCCGCCCCGTATCTTTGACCGGGCTTAGCATATTGTCTCCATGAATCCTCGTCGCATTCGTTTGATCATTGGTCTCATGTCGGCTGCCCTGATCGGCCTGATCTGCCTCCAGATTTACTGGATCGGCTGGAACATTGGGCTGAATGAAGAACAGTTCGACAAGAACGTGTACGCTGCGCTGAACCGCGTGGCCGACAAGTTGCAGTACTACGAAAATGCCGCCGTGCTGGAGGCGCTGACCAGCTCGCGGGCCGGCAGTGAAGCCAACCGTAACATTCGCCAGGCCGCCAAGTACCTGGAAAATGGCTATGCGCTCCGCAAAGTATCGCGTACGGACAGCCTGCCCAACCCGACCAATCCCCTGCCGGTCAAAGGGCAGGGTTTCGAGGATAACGTGACGATGTGGGAATACATGAAGGTCAGCCAGCTGGTCGACAGCAAGCCGCTGGCCGAGCGGGTGCACCTCGACGTGCTGGCCCAATCCATCGGCGAGGAATTGAACAACCGGGGCATTCACTCCGAATACCAGTACGGGGTCTATTCCAAGTCGCGGAGCAGCTACGTGGTGGTCAACGACCATTTCGTGGTGGAAGACAGCAGCCCGCAGATTTCGCACGGCGGAGCGCCTACGCTGTTCAGTTCCCCCTACCGGGTGGCCCTTTTCCAGCAGGATATCGAGTCGCCGGGCTATCTGTCCATTTACTTTCCCAACCGGACGAGCCTGGTGCTGGGTTCGGTCTGGAAAACGCTGGTGCTGTCGGTCGTTTTCACCGGCATCATCCTGTTTTGCTTCTGGTACACCATCCAGGTGATCTTCCGCCAGAAGCAGCTGGGGGAAATGAAGACGGATTTTATCAACAACATGACCCACGAGTTTAAAACGCCGATCGCCACCATCTCACTGGCGGCCGACAGTATCGGTAGTCCGATGATCATGAGCCATCCGGACAAGATCAAACGCTTCGTGGACATTATCCGGCAGGAAAACCGGCGCATGAACAGCCAGGTAGAACGGGTGCTGCAGATGGCGCTGATCGATAAAAAAGACTTCCAGGTACGGCTGTCCGAAGTAAACATGCACGAGCTGATCGAACAGGCGGTGGCCAATTTCAGCCTGCAGATCGAAAAACGCGAGGGGCAGCTGCGTACCGAGCTGACCTCGGACCGGCCGGTCATTCAGGGCGATGCCACCCATATTGCCAGCATTATCCATAACCTGCTGGACAACGCCAATAAATACAGCCTGGACAAGCCCGATGTCCTGGTCCGCACCCGGTCGGTGCCGATGGGCCTGGAAGTCACGGTACAGGACCACGGGATCGGGATCGGCAAAGAGGCCCGCAAGCACATTTTTGACAAGTTTTACCGGGTCCATACCGGTAATATCCACAATGTGAAGGGTTTCGGCCTGGGCTTGAGCTACGTGAAAGCCGTGATGACTGCCCACAAAGGCCTGGTCGACGTGCGCAGCGAGCCCGGCAAAGGCAGCAGCTTTATCCTCACTTTCCCGACCCGGGTCGAAGGGTAACGTCGACTGAAAGTTGGCGTTACTTTAATCTCGACAGTCCCCACCAGTACAGCAGCAAAAAGGCCAGAAAGCTCACGAAGAGGAGCGCATTGATGCCCGGCGCCAGCCAGGCCCCCAGTCGTCGCTGCTGGCGGGCGCCACGCCAGCCCAGCCAGACGCCACTGGCGCTCAGGGCAAAGGTGGCCACCAGGAATACCGTGGTGATCCAGGAGGTAGTGCCTGAAAATTGCGGCGATTGGGCAAACAAACCCATGGACAGGCAGGCCAGGAGGGACAACAACAGGCTGCGGTTGGTATAGGTCATAACGTAAGCAGTATTTACGGGTTAGCAACCAACGATCGAAGGTCGGTAATAACCGGTAAAAGTTGTTGAAAACGTAGCCGCTATCCACCCTCATCAACTCCTATCGCCGGCTTTTTATATAAACGAAATTTCAAATATAAAAATCCCAAAAACGACAATATAGCCGAGCCGTAGAAGACTGCCGGCATCCGGCTGTCCTGGTCGGCAAAATACCAGCCGGCCAGCAGGGCCCCGCTGCCAATGGCCACTTCCAGGGCAATAAACATCGTGGCCAACGCCCGGCCTTTGCGCTCCGGGTCGCCCAGGTCGATCGTCCAGGCGGTAATGGCCGGCGAAAAAATGCCGTTTCCCAAACCGAACAGGATGGAGGCCAGGTACAGCCCGTTGGGCGAATGCACGTTGGCAAAGACCAGCATGGCCACGCCCATGATCAGGGCCGAGGCTTCGAGTACGGGTACCCGTCCCAGCCGGTCGGATAGTTTGCCGGCAAAAAAGCGGGTAGATACGCTGGCCAGGGTAAAAAGGGTGAAGAACATGCCCCGGTTGGCTACGCCCAGATGATCGCTTAGGTCGGGCACCAGGGTCAGGATCGCCCCGTAGCTGAAATAACAGCACAGCATCAGGATGGCGGAGGGCAGGGCCAGTGGATCGAAAATGTCTTCCCGGCCGACCTTCATCAGCCCCCAGCGAAAAGGCTGTCGTACGGTCAACGTTTCCTTGAGGTTGAGCAAAATGACCACGGAGCCCAGGGCCAGACCGGCCGAAACGTAAAACAGCACGTTGATCGAGAAATGCTGCACCAGCCAGCTGCCCAAAGGGGGCGAAGCCGACGAACCGATGCTCAGGCTGATCCCCAGCATGCCCATGGCTTCTCCCAGCCGGGCCGGCGGGACGATGTCGGCCACGTAGGCCGAGGAACCGGTCGGCTTGAAACCGGTCGAGAAACCGTGCAGAAAACGCAGGGTGAGAAAACCCGCTACAAAGTGCAGTTGGGGATAGAGCAGGCTGCAGAACACGCAGGCGAAGGTGCCCACGAACATCACCGGCAAACGGCCCACGGTATCGGTCAGTTTGCCGCTGAACGGCCGCGACAATCCGGCCGTCAGGGTAAACAAGGCGATGATCAAACCTTTGTATTGTCCGCCGCCCATATCGGCCAGGTAGTGCGGCAGCTCCGGGATCATCATGTTGAAACTGCCCGCGAACAACGCGTGCGATACACAAAGCAGTAAAAATGCGGGGGAGTAGAGCCGGGTAGCCGCGGGCGTGGAAGTATCCATGCGCAAAAGTACGGTATGCCGTAAAAAAAGCCGCCCGCAGGTACAACCGGCTAAAACCGGTGTCCCACGGGCGGCACGGTAAAGCTCCGTCAATAATGGTTATTTTGTTTTCACCATTTTGATGCTTTGCTGCAGTTTGCCGTTCACTACGGCGGCCAGCACGTAGCGTCCGGGCACCCAGTCGGCGGTCATCACGTTGATCTGGTAATCGCCGGCATCCCGGGATTCCTGGAGTACGGTCCGGACGAGTTTGCCACTCAGGTCATACACACGCAGGTCCACTTTGGCGGTGGAGCTCAGGTGCAAGCGAACGGTGGTAGATTCGACGAACGGGTTCGGATAGTTGGACAGGGCCACGGCCGCGGGTTGCAGGCCCAGCAGGCTGCCGCGCTGCGACATCTGCTGTATGTTGGCCTCTACCACTTCGCCGCCGCAGTTTCCGTCGCCCGCCCAGGGTGAAGCGAGGTAAGGGAAGGCGGCTTTGAAAGTCGCATCGTTGGCTTCCACACCCGTGGTGTAGGTCAGCACGTCCAGTAAGTCCTGGGTGACCGGGCTGCCGTTGGGCTCGAAATCGTCGTACCAGAGGCCGATAGCCGCCAGCGCTACACCGGCGACGGCCTGCAGTTCGATCCGCGTCACGTCGTCTTCCAGACGCCGGCCGTTGGGGAAACCATCCATGTTCGGAATGAACTGTATTTCGGTGCTGGTATTGTAGGCCGGATCGGTCAGACCCAGCACGGCTGCCTGGATAATACCCATCGAGCTGAAGGCCGGATCGTCACGCTGCGTCACCGGTACGGCCATGTTCAGGCGCAACATATCGCCGCCATTGGGCAGGAAGTTGTTGATGAACGGTTTGCCGGCCGCCAACGGGTTACCATTTTTGCCGGTAGCCAGCTGGTAAGGGATCACGTTGGGCACACCGGTATGGAAGATGGGCCAAAGGTCCACCGAACGTGGTTTGCCAGGTCCTGGCAGCAACAGCGTACCGAAGACGGCGTCGTCGAGCGCGGTGCCGGTCACAGCGGAGGTCCCTTTGAGGTTATACAAGCCATCGTGGCCGTTGCCGAAATCGAACGAGCCCAGGGAATTACGTTGGATACGCAGTTTGGAGAAAGCCGGAACGGCGGCGCCAAACAGCGAGTCGTCCATGTACAGCGCCAGTTCGGGATTGTAGAAGAACTCGTCCAGTATCGTATCCGAGATTTCCTCGTAGGGCGACAGCGAATTCCAGTAATCCTTGTAACCGACCGGGATCACCACCTCGTTGGTCAGGGGCATACCCAGGCGCGATACCTGTACCCAGGGGCCGCTGTAGGTGCTCTGGGCGTATTTGCCCAGGGTGCGGATCTGCGGACGGCTGGCCGTGGCGTATACACCGATCACGTAGTTCGGATCGAGGATGTTGGCCGGTTGGCTCGGTGCGCCGGCTTTCAGCAGGTTGGCGATCGGTATCTTCAGGGCAATCGCGCAGACGTTGGTGCAGGCCAACCCGTCGCGGGCCGCGCCGCTGTTCTGGCGGGGCAGGTCGCCCAGGTCGAACACGCCACCCAGATCCACGAAGAACGGATCGTCAGCATAGCCGACGAAAGCGGTTTCTCCGTTGCCGAAACCGCTAACGGCGCGGCTGATCAGGGTCTCATAAGTCGTGTTCAGGCCGACCGGACTTTCGATCGAGCGTTTGCCGACGTTGGGCGGCGGCACGTACCCGCCGGCTATCACGGTCTCGAAGCTTTGGCCACCGTTAGTGGAGCGCTCCAGGGTGTAGTTGCTGCGCAGGTTGCGCAGGCCCAAACGGATCAAGAAGAAAGTAGACGGATCTTCATACACGTTTTTAAAAGTAAAACGGTAGATGATATCGTCGCCGGCGGTAGCGGCGTCGTTGTCCACGTGAATTTCGTACCGGATGTTTTCGCCGAAGAAATAGTAGTTCGGACCACCATGCGGCAGCTGCAATGGCACGTAGGTAGCAATCAGGGTTACGGTGTTCGGGTCGTCCGGACTGCGGAAAGCATAGACGTCCACGTTATCCGCGAGGGGATCATCAGCGATGAGCGGCGCCTCCCGGTGACTGGATGCCTGGGCTGCCGGCAGATAAGCCGCCAGCATAAGGCCGGTCATCCAGACTAGGTTTATAAAATTTTTCATCATTATGTGAAGAATTAATGGTGATTTAAACGGTGGAAAACCAAGCAATTACTGGCCCGGCTGGCCGGGACGGGATACTTCGGTACCGCGCCACGGGCTGGCTACGTAGGGGAAAGTGGATTTGAACCCCTTGTCATTATGTTCCACGCCGGTGCTGTAGGTCAGCACGTTGAGCAGTTGCGGCGTGACCGGGCTGCCGCCGGTCTGGAAATCGTCGTACCACAGACCGATGGCGGCCAATACGACGCCCGAGACGGCTTGCAGTTCGATACGGGTTACGTCGTCCTCCAGGCGGCGTCCGTTCGGGAAACCATCCATGTTCGGAATGAACTGCAGGTCGGCGTTGCCATTATAAGCCGGATCGGTCAGACCCAGTACCGCCGCTTGAACCAAGCCGAGCGAACTGAAGGCCGGGTCGTTACGCGGGGTGACGGGCACCGCCATGTTCAGGCGCAGCATATCGGCCTGGCTGGGCAGGAAGTTGTTGATGAACGGTTTGCCGGCCGCCAGCGGGTTGCCATCTTTGCCGGTCGCCAGTTGATAAGGCGGCAGGTTGGGAACACCGGTATGGAAGATCGGGAAGAGGTCCACCGAGCGGGCATTACCCGGACCGGGCAATAACAGGCCGCCAAAGGCGGCTTCGGATAGTGCGGTGCCGTCGAGGGCAGGATTACCTTTCAGCGGGAACAGACCGTCTTTTCCGTAGCCGAAATCGAACATGCCCAGCGAATTGGTCTGAATACGCAGGTTGGCAAAAGCCGGCACCGCGGCGCCGAAGAAACGGTCGTCCATGTAGAGCGACAGTTCCGGCTTGAAGAAATACTGGTCCAGGAATTTGTCGTACACGTCCTCGTAAGCAGTCAGCGAGTTCCAGTAGTCTTTGAAGGCCATCGGAATGACGGCTTCGTTGGTCAACGGCATACCCAGACGGCTCACCTGCACCCAGTCTCCGCTGGTACTGATCGTACCTCCGGTATTCAGGGTCTGGATAGCCGGCCGGCTGGCCGAAGCCCATACGCCGATCACGTAGTTCGGATCGAGAATGTTGGCCGGAGTCGTCGGCGCACCAGATTTCAACAGGGTGGTGATCGGTATCTGTATCGCGATGGTGCTGACATTGAACCGGGCCAGTCCGTCGCGGATCGGACCATCCTGACGCGGGGAATTACCCAGATCGAAAATGCCGCCCAGGTCCACAAAGAACGCGTCGTCGGACGGACCGGCGAACACTCTTTCCCCGGAGGAAGCCGTCATGATGGCGTTGCTGATCAACGTTTCGTAGTCGGTGCCTACACCCAGGTCGCTGTCGATGGAGCGCGGGCCGATATTGTTGGGCGGCACCTCTCCATTTTGTACGATGACCTGAAAGCTTTGGCCTCCGTCGGTCGAACGCTCCAGCGTGTAGCTGACCCGAATGTTCCGTTGGCCCAGCCGAATATTGAAGAACGTGGTGGGGTCTTCATTTACCCGGGTAAAGGTGAAACGGTAGGTGATTTCGTCGCCGAACTTGGTGGCATCGTTGTCAATATGGATTTCGTAACGGGCATTTTCTCCAAAGGCGTAGTAGTTAGGGCCTCCGTCGGCATACTGAAACGGCTGATAATTGGCAATGATGGTAATGGTAGTGGGATCGTCCGGACTGCGAAAGGCATACACGTCGGTGTTGTCCGCTACTGGATCTGTGCAGATGAGCGGTGCTTCGCGGTGGCTCGAGGCAAAACCGCTAAAACTCCAACCCACCATCAACAGCACTCCAAATAGGCGGAATTGTCTGTTTTCAAGCATGATGTGGTAACTTTAAAGTGTGAAAAAATAACAGTTGAAGAGCTGGCTGGCGTTGGGGCTGTTTGTTTGCTCCCTGTTATATTCGAGCGGAATGGTTGCTTGGTTTCAAAACAGAAAAATAATTTTCCGCCGGTGGCTTTCCTTTGCCTATGAATTCGGAACACAGTCCCCAGATATGCACATTAAAAAAAGGAGTTATGAACGTCAGTTCATAACTCCTTGATAGATAATTAGAAAGATTTACACCCGATGTTGTCTCTCCGCTTGCCGGCACATTTTAATGCCGACCCCTTCGTCCTCCCTGTACCTTGGTCGTAGTTTGTTTCTTCGTTACGGAACCTCCGTGCTTGCCGTGTACGGTGGTCGTTTTGGTCGTTTTGGTGGCGTGCACGTTGCCGCGTTTGCCGTGCTTCTGCCCGTGGGTCACGGTGCGGGTATGTACTACGGTGGAATGGGTACGGTGACCGCTATAAACCTTATGCGCACGCACGACCCGGTGGGTGGTTACCACGCGATAATGTACGTGGTAAGGCCGTACCCGGGCGTGGTAAACTCCCCACGGGCGCGGGCGCAAAGGGCGCCACCAGGTGGGATAGACCCCCCAGCGCCAGGGCGAGACGTACACTACGTAGGCGGGCCGGTAGATGAACCGTACGGCCGGCCAACCCCATACGTTTACCACGATGTAGGCCGGGGCAAATTGCATGGCCGGTCCGTGCCGCCCGTCCTTTCGCGTCGCTTCTTCTTCGTATGGTTCCGCGATCAGCTCCTGGCCGTAAATGTCCTCATCGCCCACAATCTGCAGGGTAGCGCTTTCGGCACCATCCTTTTCGATTTCAATGACGGCTACGTCCTGCGACTCGGAAGCGCTGACCAGTACCTGCAGGACGATGGCGTGTACGTCGCCTTCCATCCGGTCGATCACCCGCACGTAATCGATCTGACCGTCTTCGTTCAGGTCCAGGTTGTTGACGTCGTTGTCCTCGGTGTTGAGGGCCTTTTCGAAACCTTCCAGCGATTCGGCTTTTTTAAACAGCTCCAGGGCGCCTTCCAGGCTGAAATTGTCGCCCGGCAGGCCGGTACTGTCGGCCGGGCTTCCGTCTTGAGCGTGCAAAGTGAAAGACAGCAGTACGGTCGCCAGCACCAGCGCCGGGACTTTATTCCAGTGGGTTTTCATAGTACATTTTTTTGATGAAAAAATAAGCATTCGGCAGGCCATTGGGCGTTTACGGCCGGCAGCGGAGCATTCGACTCTTTCCGGCGTGGATGGTTTAGCAGGCCGGGGCTATTTCTTTCAGCATTTTCGCGGGCCGTCGTATTTTCCCGCGAAATTTACGCACTATGTCCCTATTTCGGCTGGGTTACCTGACCCTGCTTTTGGCCTGCCCGTGGTGGTCGGCTGCCCAGGAAAAGCCTTCGCTGCTGTATTATCTACCGGCTATTGCCTACGATCCCGCCATTCCGACGCCCGCCAGTTACCTGGGCTACGAGGTCGGCACCTGGCACGTCACCCACGACCAACTGGTGGGCTACCTGCGCGAGCTGGACCGGATCAGCGACCGCATCAGCCTGCGCGAATACGGGCGCACCCACGAACAGCGACCCATGCTCTGCCTGACCATCACCGCCCCGGAAAATCAGGCCCGGCTGGAACAGATCAAGGCCCTACGCCACCGCCTGGTCACGCCGGAGGGCAGTGCTATGCCGGATATAAAAACCCTGCCGGCGGTCAACTACATGGGCTATTCCATCCACGGCAACGAAGCCAGCGGTAGCAATGCCGCGCTGCTGGTGGCCTACTACCTGGCCGCGGCGCAAACGGCAGACGTGCAGCAGCTCCTGCAAAATACGGTCATCCTCTTCGATCCCTGTTTCAATCCGGACGGCATGCAGCGCTTTGCCACCTGGGTGAACAGCCGCCGCAGCCGGCACCCCTCGCCCGACCCGGTGGCCGATGAGTTCAACGAACCCTGGCCCCGCGGCCGCTACAACCACTATTTCTTCGACCTGAACCGCGACTGGCTGGTGGCGCAGCAACCCGAAACGCCGGGCCGCATCGCCATTTTCCAGGACTGGCATCCCAACGTGCTGACCGATCACCACGAGATGGGCAGCAATTCCACCTTCTTTTTCCAGCCGGGGGTGCCCAGCCGGGTCAATCCGATCACGCCGGTGCGGAACCAGGAACTGACGGCCAGGATCGGAGAGTATCATGCCCGCATCCTGTCGGCGCATAACGTGGCCTTCTTTTCGGGAGAAAATTACGACGACTTCTATTACGGCAAAGGCTCCACCTACCCCGACGCCCAGGGCTGTATGGGTATCCTGTTCGAGCAGGCCAGCAGCCGGGGAAGTCAGCAACAGACCGACAACGGTTTGCTGACTTTCCCTTTCCAGCACAGTGGGATCCGAAGCTTGGAATTCACGTGACTTGAAGTCGCGG
>JADMIO010812843.1_pt1 | contig 57110 bp, 21 predicted proteins | sample 8958161 | NCBI WGS metagenome assembly JADMIO01 (sample SAMN16585339, study PRJNA669376) | soil metagenome | isolation source: Crop rotation soil | place: USA: Cullars Rotation, Alabama | collected 2011 | reverse complement strand
TCTCTCTCTCTCTCTCTCTCTCTCTCTCTCTCTCTCTCTCTCTCTCTCTCTCTCTTCCATCTTATTCACTACTCATCGCCCTTGGTATGTGGGAGAAAGAGTGTTATTAGGAAGAACAGCTTTTATGTATCAGTCTGCGTTCAACAGATTCTGACAGAAGTTGTAGTAGCATATAGATCTACAATGAAAAGTATTGCATTAAAATACAGTTCCAACTCTGAATGAGTTAGTTCTCTTCAGAAGTAAACAATGTTGTGTCTGAGTAGGGCATCCGCCGGATGTTACACAATCAGGAACTGCGCTGCTTCTGTCTTTCCTGGATATTCTATATATTCTCATTCTATCTATTCTATGTTGTTGTCTATCATTATATCTATTCTATGTTGTTGTTGTTGTTGTTGTTGTCAATATATTCTCATTCTATCTATCCTGTAGCATGTGTGATATAGTATTTGTATAAAATGTATGATGAGTATTCAGTTTAGTATAGTCACTTTTAGTGAATGATCTCATATTCTCTCTATGTTTTGTCTTCCATATATCATGGGTTGCTTCCTTCTCTCACCGGGAATATTCTATATTTTTTCATCTACTCTTCAATTGGTATATCCTGAAACCGATATACATTTTACATTTCGTATATTCAAACCATCCCATCATATATTTTGGCTATCGGCGCTCTAAGTTAAGTTTCCACTTAATTTTCTGTTTGACTTATTCATCAAGTTATTTTTGAATGGTACGTTCATAATGCATCTGCTATCTAAATTATCAATTTCCTTAGTATCTCTTGTTACATATCTGCCTCTCTGCTTTATATTCTATCCCTTTTTCATCACCTTGGCCTAGGTCAGGATAAGGGAGTGATTGACATACCACATTATATTGAGATTTTTCGCATTCGTGCTTCAATGAAAATTGAGTGAATATCCTTAACATGAAAAGCCTGTTTTCATTGACATTTTGCTTCGTTTATTCAGAAAATCTTTTCCAACACCGTCATTATCTACTTCCTATCTAAATCCTTGTTTACTTCAGTATCTCTGTTACATATCTATCTTTCTGCTATATATTCCTTCCAATTTTGCTCACCTTGGTGTAGGTCAGGATCAGTCTATGATTGACAACTACATCATTATAGGGAATTTTTTTCTTCCCACTTGAAGGAAAATCGAACATATTCCATTAAATGAGAATGGATTCCAGCAAATTCCAGGAAAGTTACGTAGATTGATGGAAAAATTCAATGGTTCAATGCCTTTCCTCATTATACCCTTATATAATACTGCAATTTCTACACGCTCTTTGAATGAACTCACCAGGTAGATTTATAACTGAGACAACAATACTACTTAAATGGCACATATTTTCTTTCCCTTTTTCATCAGAGTTAATACTTGAATGTACTCTCCAAAACTATTCCTATGAGAGAGTTATAGGATTGATTGTGTTAGATCAATCTAAGTTACATTGATCTGAGACATTGTCTCAGCTAGAGGACTACAGCTGGATAGAGTGTAGGTTATAGAAATATCTGTGATTCATTTACCACTTCTTTATTTGGTATTTCCCTTACTCACCTTGATAGAGGACAGAACTACTGGATGATTGACAGAAATGTCGCATTATTGAGATTGCATTTTGTCGTCATCGCAATTGAGACATTGCATGCTAAAACTGCCTAAGTCCATTTTGGTTTGCATATGCAAGCACCTATGACACATTGCCTTACTTGCAACATAGATGGTTTTAATTGTGAGCCTATATGGACTCAGGTAGCTTTAGCATGCAACGCCTCAATTGAATGAGAACAGAATTAATATTTTTATCCTCAACAGTTGCCTTGAAGTTGAGTGACATAAATGTAGTGAATGGTAAGAACGTAAATAATATAAATAAAACTCTGTTCCAATCAATCATACTGAAAATCACAAAACTCGACTTATATATCGGCTAACTAGGAACATTTAACACTGCCATATGATCTTAAAGGCAAAATCGCCTTTAAGCGCTTTTTTCGCATATTAAATTGACTTTTTTGTGATCAGACCCAGTTTAAGATCGTCTGGCAGTGTTAAGAAATGCGACTCTTCAAAATTTGATATTGCTATGACTGATACTCCTAGTGTTATATAATGCTGGTATTACTATATAACATTTTCCTCTTCTTTCGAATATGGTGTTATTACCCAACTTTCTTATGAAAATATCTGTCTACGTCGGTGTGATATGTTCCAAGCTTTGGAAACTTACTCTAATGAATTTGCGTATTTTTCCTCTGCCTATGCAATATGCTATTTCTCATTTGTTACATTCAGTGGGAGTAATGATAATCCATATCGCATAGAGCTATAGAACCTGTATTCCTTCTCAATGTCTATACCAGTATAACCTCGTCGCTACCTTATGGCGAGTGAAGACCTTGCACCAGGTGCCGCATTCTTGAGATCCAGAATTTAAAACAAATTGACATAAAAACAGCAACCTTTTGTACCAAAAATCTCTGCACATTTACATGTTTCAAAGCGCGGAATTCTACTTTTTGCAGTAGGCGCGGATACATGTAACGAACGGGATGAGATAGTATATACAGTCATTAGGACAACCGTAGGGAAAGGCTTACGTGATCCTCTTTGTCTGCTCTCATTTAATTCGAGTTGAAATAAGGGATCGCAGATAATTCATTTCAATAGTTGTTCGTACAGGTCGATTTATTAGGGTTGATAGGTAGATCGCCTTGTTTAGATTTCTCAAGTGTCTGTCAAATCATTCACTGGAACTCTAAAGACACATTTTGAAGTTTCATGTGATTCCTGAAATCCCGCACTCTCATTAAAAAAAAAAACAACTAAATAAACAGAAGTTTTCATTAGTTTCATCAATATACTGGTCTTTCAGATTGTAAACATAGCGATCCACCTATCAGTCCTCATTAATCAACCTGTAGATAAATCTAGGAAAGTCTATTGAAGGTCTATAGAAAATCTATGATAATCTATATCGTAGGTTGTAACTGTCTTCTTTCTCTAATGTATAGACTGGAAGTACACATAGAAGCACGAATATTCTCTCATTAGAATAACCAAAGTACGCAGTTACGTGATTCATTTTTTCTCTTCTCAATTAATTAGAGTTGAAATGTAGGTCGAGATCAGGTATATGCAGATTGTTGCGAAATCTGTTCCAATAATCCTTCGCAGAATACGTTGGGAATGTCTGAATAGATACGCAATCTAGATACAAGAAGAGAAGGAAAGAAAAGAAAATAAAAGAAAAGAAAGAAAAGAAAAGAAAAGAAAAAATGAATAAAATAAATCGATAAAAATGAGCCGCAACTGCCAACTACGGTAGTCGTCTATAGGCAAAATTTATTTCGTATATTGATGTCATATATACTTTTCTTATGCATATACAATAAATAAGATACCGTTCGCATCTAGATCTAACTCCCATATATTTAAGTAAGTTCGCATACCAACTAGACCTGTCTCTACTGGGTATCAACGGTATCAACGAAAATGGGCGTGTGATTTTTAGGGGCTTGGGGAACTGGAAAGTGGGCAAATTATGTACTTTGTTATCCTTTTACATTTCTTTAGAAAAGTGTGAGGCGCTAATCTGCAGTTGATACTCGTACCAAGCGAACAAACTGACGGGCCTGATGTCAACCAAACTACAGAGAAACGTGATCCCTTTTGTCTGTTCGCATATAATTAGAACAGAATGTAGGTCGGGATCATATTGTTGCGAAATCAGTTCCAATTAACAGGTGAACGGTTAGAAATACCCGAGTAACGAATGCTAATGAATACCGATATATATAATCAAGGAGTGAGATTTTATGTAATATAACAGATAACTTGGAGGAACAAAACCGCGTTAAACTTTTCGCAATCCAAAACTGCTAAACCAAACATTACCTTATTTATTTAGTTCGACCTTTACCGCATCATATTGTCCATTAGAGTGGTGATTCCATTAGAGATCATAAACAGGTTGCTGGACCATAGGAGCTGCACCGATCAGTGGTGGATCCAGAAAAAATGTCAAGAATGGCCAGAGACCCAAAAGTGTCATTGTATCAGTATCAATCCATTGTTTGGAAAATTCCATTTTGTCTAGTGTAAGGTCAGTCCACCATTTTGGAGGGACCATGGTTCCCTGGCCCCCTGCCCCATGCCCCCCTGCCCCTCTCTGGAACTGCCCCTGGCACCGATCGTGTGTGGCAGGAAACGAAAAAAAAATATGCAAAACAATTTATTTGACAAAGTTTTGATTACTATAATGATAATTAATCAAATTATTTGATTTCTATATGTACAGTGCACTGAGTGCGTAGCGAGTAAGAAGGGTGCTGGCTAAGTTCTAACAAAAAAACGTGAGAGAATTGCTCAGGGAAATGGCTACTTGGTGTGGTACAACCCTAGGAAAGGAATGAAATTCGTGGGGCCTCCTCAAATTAGATAATTTTTAGTGAATTTGTTTGTGGGAACTGAACCGCAACTTTAAGGGAATTTCTCAAAACAGTGCAGCGGAACTCTTGGCGAATTAAAACTCGATCAGTTTGAGGCGTTAAAAGAGTAGGGGCAGCAGAACTAGAATAACAACAATTTACATTATCCGAGATGTCTGCTGGATTTCAGAATCAGGGATTATTGAGAGGTTGAAGTGGGAATGAAATACATTACCAGCAAGATAAAATGTAATTGAAGTAGGAATAGTTCTTTAAAACTAAGTTCCGCAGGTTATATATATAAAAGCAGATATATTTCTGTATTGTTGTGTAAAAAGGATGCGTGTGAAATGCTGCCAACAAGTTAACTGTTTTCTTAGTGCTCGGTTACAAAAGTCATTCCAGGAAATATCCAGAGTGATGGCTGTATTCTATAGAGAAGATTTTTAGAGTTTATTAGACAATAAAGTGAAGCATCTGGAATCACAGCTTGCAATTCTTACTTTATAACCACATCACAATTGCCGACACTACTTGGCCAATAACTTACATCTGTCAGCCATAATGTATGCTGTGCTTACATCAGTTGAATAGCCGTCATATGTGTCTAGCATGACAGTTTAAACCAGTAACATTAATTGCATCCGTAAATTGAAATCTGGCATCCCTGGTTTCATTTCAATGGGCACCTATACGAGTACAGATGCATTGTGCCAGATACCACAATCGACAAGTTCAAAGAGTCTCACCAACTGTTCATCCCACGAAATCATCTTGATTAACACTGCCAGACAATCTTAAAGGAAAAATCGCCTTTTATCCCCGTTTTGCCTTACAAGTTGTCCTCTTCACCTCAGACCCAGTTTAAGATCGTCTGGCAGTGTTAACGTGAACCTTGCCTTAACGTCTTGTCTTTCATCATCAATTCCCCACCTTTGAATATATTTGATATGAATACGTTTACCTTTGTGATCAAGCCTGATCTCAGATTTAAACCTTTTCGATTCACATGACATGTAACGTATTATCAGAAATCATCATCAAAGAGTCCACATGTCTTTAGACCAAACGCCACTGTTTAGCCTACATAACAAATATATCAGCAAGGTTATCAGTTGACACATGCAAACTAAACCCGAGATAGGCACATTATTCTTTCAGTTTGATTCCAAATATCTGCTCACACTGAGCAGAGTTCGCTTTCAGGAGGTTTGTTTGAATTAGTTTCACAGATTCGATAGGCAATAAAGACTAGTACTAGAGGGCATTATCGATAGCATCGAAATCCACTGGACTGTTCCAACATAACTTGTCAATACAAAAGAAATATTTACTTGAAAAATTCTGAATTAATTTAGCTTTCTTTGTACACTGTGGTGTATCGTCCCGCACTGGTCGAGCAATTTATTCAGGGGTTGGATCAGGCTAGCTAATGATAATTTGATATCTCAGGGCAATTGCTTGAAGTGGAGGTACAATGAAAGGGTGTAAATTGTGGATTCTAAGATTTGTTCAGTGGGTTGTTTGCGTCCAAGCTAGTTCTCAAGAAAATAGAGTAAGAAAAATTCCCAGAACCGAACCTGTAACTTGGTAGTGGGGCGATGAAATGTGCAGCTAAACTTTCGATGAGAAATAAAAGATGTGGTGATGCTGTGAGTCAATCTTCTTTTATTGAATTCGTCCGATTATTCACAGCAAAATAATGTCACGTACATGCAGTGAAATATAAGTGCCAAACCCTCATCCGACCCTCGTCAGCTTCTGAATTGACCAATGAATCTTCTGCCTCAGTTGACTGAATCAATGTCTTGGGAAATGCTGGTCCATATAATTTAGGAAACCCTGCTCGAAATAACAAACAGCAATGTTATCTAAACTGATAATGAGGTCAATGCAGTGTTATGAGCAGAAAGTGGGGAAGAGAACAATTCTAAGAATAATTGTTGCTCTTAGACCTATTAATCAGAATAAACAGTCGCACCACAACACTATATTACGGCTATTCTAAAGGCTGTGTTTTTTCGTTTGAATCTTACTTGTGAGTCATAAATATTCAAAAAGTTAAAAACAGGTTAAAGAATTAGCAATACGGCACTCACCATTATAGACCCATATGTGTAAAACTCGCATGAATAGTTCTATTGTACGCATAAGTTTTGTTCCACTTTCAGGACTCACCTTTAGCATTCATATCCTGTTGAAAACAATTCTTCTCTCTGAAACTGTTAAATGGAACAATAAGCAGTTGAAAGATGCACTCTTATATTCCATAATAATGTTTCTGCCAGGAGCGCTCGCTTTATCCAATCACCGGTAACTGTTCCTGCAGCACTTCGCAATATCAGAAATCAAAAAGCGCACCTAGGATTTCGCCTCCATAAAGTATTATTGGGTGAACGTAATATTTCCTGAAAAAATCTCATACTCAAGAGCAAGTTGAGACTAAATTTTTTTGAATTAGGATTGATACCCAGAGTAACTTAGACGTATAATACCTAGGTTCTGTGTTTGTCCATTTTGTTTCAAAAGTGCTTAAACCTATATAGGTAGTACAAGGTATAAATGAAAAAGCGCTTTCCCTTTTTAACTCGTAAATATTCGCATGTGGCATCATATTCTGCAATTTCTCATAGTTTACGGCAGTGTTTCCCAACGTTCAGAACTTCATTGCGCACCTACCATGTGATTTTTGCTTCCATTGCGCACCTATATGACGATTTGAACCACACTGTTTCTAGCTTCATGCATATCGAATTATTACAGATTGAGTGAAAGGTGGCGAATTTGTAATTACCTCCTGAGCCATATATGAGTTAGTTATGGAAAGGATTTTCCTTGTTGTTTTTAAACTTTTCTAATAATTAAAATTGATTTTTAGATTTTAGTTAGCTTGTCATTACGCACCTGAACAGCTCCCATTGCGCACCAGTGCGCAATTGCGCACAGGTTGGGAAACACTGGTTTACGAAACACTGCGCATCTGAAGCAAGCACGCAGAAAGAAAACTTTAGTGCACTTCAGTTGAAGAAGAATATATCCACTTCAGTTGAAGAAGAATATATCCACTTCAGTTGAAGAAGAATATATCCAGAAGGAACATTGCAGTAAAGAGTGACCTTTCAAGATAAGAAAAATTAAATGCCAGTGCAAACAGATCCAGCGTAAAATCTGCGCGTTGACGAAGCTCTTAAGCGTTCAGGAAATATGGATAAACAAAAATACTACGCACAAAGTTATTGATATTTCTAGAGTTCTATTCTAAAAATATTGTATTACATAATCGTAATATAGAAACCATGAAATGTATTAAACTTGCTTCTAAATTGAGTCACAACTTTTCACGTCAATCTCTCTTATATTTTTTGTCATTATTTCTCTTTGATGACTAGATGCCAAAGTTTTTTGCGGTTTTATGAGAAGTACGAGTGAAGAAGAATGAATGGGTCCTATGCTTCGTTCAGTCAAAGCTCCTTATTTATTATTCTAATCCCCAATTCCTTCAGTCCAAATTACGCAATGACACCGGTGTTGTATCTTGCGTCACCTACAGTTAAATTCAGAACCCATGAAAATAGCGAATGTAAACAAATAGGAGTGTTTAATGGAATTTTTACAGGATGTACGGTTTGTTTTCAAACATTCTATTCTCTCTGAATCAAGCTGTACAAGTTGGTTCAGACTGCAAGTAAACAGATCATTCGTGAGTTCTTCTTCAATCTATATTTTCATCTCATCTCACATGGAACGAGAGACAAACAGAGATAAGCGGCTATTTCTTTTTATACGTTTCGAACTGTTGTTAACCCTTTCTGCCTTTTTCAGCCCCGCGTTTTTCATTCAATGCTCATTGCAAGAGATACATTAGAAAGTGTAAAGAGTCGATAACATTTCGACAGAACATAATATTTTGCCTAGAAGAGGAATGACGCATCGGGAGCAAATGAGAATTGAGAACTGGTCATTCAAGAGAATAGAATTTCGTTGGAATAAAAAAAAAGTAGTAGAGATGAGGGAATGAAGACTTCCTGGCGCTGGATTTAGTATAAATAATAGAGTGAACGGAAATAAAGTAAGCAGATTGAACAGTGCAAAGCGAAACATCCATAGAAAAGTGTGGCAAGTAAGAGAGTCAGTGAAAGTCAGTTCAGGAGGAAAACCGATGATTGACATTCATAAATTGAATTGACGAAAAAGGTTAGTTTTCAGCTATTTTCAAAATGTTCTGTTCTGTTAAGCTCTTAGTGGAGTGGATATTCAACTTCCTTTGCAGTTCTGGTGCTTACCAAGCCCACCGATATAAGGTGTAGGTTGTGGCATCAATTTAGATTTCGATTTAGATTTCGGTTTCGACGCTAATTTCTATGAGGTGTAGTCGAATGCTACAAATTGAGTTACACACACAATAATTATTACATATTGAGTTCAACGTTGGACACTGCAGCTGAGACAACTGCCTTTCATTGAGAGTCATGCATACTACTTTTTATGATTAGAATATTTATTTTTAATTTTTATTAGGATTTTTTTATTAGAGCATTGCTGGAAACTATATACTTCTTTTGACTCTTTCAAAGTAGTAACCAAATTTATTTGTCCTCCCAGTGGTGTAGTTGCTGAAGCAATAGCGTTTTAAATAATAAGATAATACAGCAACTACCTCTTTTACCATGTGGCCGTCAGCCTTTTTATTTTTGGACGTCTATTTAGCAATAAGTTCTTTTTCATGTTTTGAGGTAACGTTTTACTAATTTATTCGTTTTTCTCATTTGATTTTACTTCAATATTTCAGCTTGTAAATAATTGCAAGAGCTCCAAGGAAAGGAATAAACAATATCAAATTGAAACAGATGTAACAGCGGAACACTGTGGAGGGGAAGCTAGAGGTTGGTCTATATCAGTGCTTTATTTGGCGCGTATTTTACGTGTCGTTTCGTAATCTTATATTACGCAAGAAGACGAGTAACAAGATTAATCTGACATCAATCCTCATGTCTCTCTCTACTAATCTGTAGCAGGGAGTACTGCATTTCACCCACAATCCAGCTGTTCAGTTACCATCTAGTATCTATGAAAAGCAGAGATCTGATTTTATATTTAACACGCACATGGCAAGTTCGCGCTAGAGCTTAAACTGGAAAAGATGAACTGTCACACTTGGTTTGTATACCACACATGTGAGTCTTATTGTGTATTTTGTAGAACTTTGTAACATCTACTCATTGCGTGACTCGGTATCCAAACCCAAAAAGTACTTCAAGCGCTCTATTCATCGGCTTGTGTTACATGACCTATTTAATGTTTTCATTTGTAAACTATGAGATTTTATTTTACGCCAACATTGTTCAAACAGACGTTTGTACTAACTTACTGGATACCCATTTCAATCCTCTCTCATCAGATTTGGAACAGCAGAAATTATTGAGAACTCACTGACCACGCTAACTTCAACCAAGATGACACTCAAACACATTGCAGCGTTCCTCCTATGTACTATCACCATCCTACAATCAGTGCTAGCGGTGCCAGTGCTACCTGAATGGGAGAATCGCGACAATGACGCTACCAGCCTCCAAATGAGTGATTGGGAATTAGAGCAAGCTCTGGATGGTGTGAACAAATTCAATGGAAATGATAGATTCAACGGACGAGATTCAATAGACCAGGATCAACGGAAATTCAATGGAGATAATCAGGTAAAAGAGTGGGAGTTTCCGTCAGCTTTGGATGGTGGAAATACATTCAATAATCCAGAGAATGGCCGTTCAACAACACAAGGAGAACATAACATCCGCATAAGCGCACCAAGACCCTACGACTCTACCACTTACAACTGGCATGATCAAGTCAAATACGATAAAGTTCAGCCTACACCAGATACTACAGCTAATACTCAAAGGGAACCGCCTCTTCTTGAGCGGATCTTCCGCGGTTTCCATGATAACTTTCTGGAACCTGTTGCAGCCTCATTTAAAGGTTCAGAAGTAGCAAGGGCAGCAAATACTCATCTGGGAAACGTGCCAGTGGCAGGAGGGAAAGGTAGGGTTAAACTCAGTTCTGCAAATGATGCTGAAGGAGCTCAGGTTGAAATGGTCGATCTACCATTTGGTTTTGGTAATATGAATGAACTGGGTTTTGAGTACCCAGAAGGACTATCTCAGAGTGAGAAAGATAAGCTGGATGCTAAGGTAAAAGATATGTTCTTGAACCTTGGTCGTTCCTACACCCTCGAAGAGCAGAGAGAAGGAATTAAAGCAGATGAGTTTGATGAACACGTGAGAAATATGACAGAGAAGGTTCTCCGGTTTTTCGCCAGAGTGCGAGATGAAGTGAAGGATGGGCTGAACAAGCTTGATGAGAGAATAGAGCAATCCCCAGCCATGTCAAAGTTCAGAAAAGGGTTTGTAGCAGGTCTGAATGAGCATGTAGTAAGACCAGCACTTCAGACAGTCTCAGGTTTTGATGATGCATATGATAATGCTAAAGAAGGTGAATGGGGTGAGAGCTTCCAAGATGTTAAAGACACGCCATTGGTTCAGGGGATAATTCGCACAGCTAAAGACATATTTCACTCGGTCGTCGGATTGGGTAGAGCCGCCATTTTCGCTATCCAATCAGGTTTCAGCAATGAGCCAGCCAGCCAATCACCTTTCGAGGAACAGCCAATGAGTGAGAGTGATAGAAAGTGGATGCAGGCTGGGAGGGAGTTGAGGAAAACTCCAATTGTTGAGAGTTTGAGAGATGTGGCAAATAATGTGAGGTCTATCAAAGACGCGATTGTTGAAGATGAATGGGAGAGAGCTGGCAAAGAGACTGGGAGATTGGTGCAGACCATTCAGAGACCAGCGGCTATGGTGGTTGTGGTCAGTTGAGTTGGCAAGACATAACAGAGCTCAAGGTTTCATAATTTCAGAATCTAGGGATCCTTGAGCAGCAGACGCTGCTTGGTCAATCTTGAACAATTGGGATTTCCTGGCTTCAAATATGAATCTCTGAGAATGCAATAGTGCGTATTGTTTTCTCGATTGCTATTTCTTTTTCCACACCAGATCATTGGTTTACTAACTAATACTATTATTTATATTATATTATAACCTGTCAGTCCCTGTTAGTCCCTGTCAGGCATTTTATGTGATTCAATTTCAATGAGCTTTCACCTTTTTGCGATTGTTGAGGATGAATGGGAGAGAGCTGGTAAAGAGACTGGGAGATTGGTGCAGATTGTTCAGAGCCCGGCTGCCATGGTGGTTGTGGTCACATGGATTGACAAGAGTCAGAACAGTTCGAGTGACTCCTCATTCCTAATTGCGTTTTCACTCCCGGGCAATATGGTGACTATTCTTTTTAAGAGCTGCCAGTCACTATGAGGCAATCTATATTTAACAACGTGTGATAGTGATGCTTCTTTCTTCCTAGAGATAGAAGTACACTACAAAGTAGAATACAAAAGCCATATATATCACGTGTATGTTTATATAAGTCGTCTATGGAAAGTCGGTTTAACACTGACAGAGGAGATCCTCTGTATTTGCAATTTAGGGTGTTCGACAAGGTTGCGAGTGTGGCACTAATGCCATAAAGTTCCTCTGTCAGTGTTAATAAAAAGCATGACGGGGGATGCTGATTGCTGATTCATATTCAAAAACCAGTATTTGCAAATGAGCATATCAAATATGCAAACTGCAATTCCTTTATTGTGCCTTCTAGCAAACGCGAATAAAGTGGGATAATCCCAAAAACTCTCCAATGTCGATTTGCTTTTCTATACTAGCTTATATGAAACATATATACTAGCTAGCTACGTAGTCATGTTATGTCGGTTGGCTAGCCTACACTACGATCATAGATGGAGTTCTTAACCCGCCCAGTGACCAAACTAGCACGATATGATACAAATGATGTGATGGTTTTGTTTATAAAATATTCTGGGTCAGGTTTCACCCCACTATTCGATTTTATAATGTAAAGGGTATTGTGAAAATTCATGGGAGATTTGCTAGTTAGGTGGGATTGACAGTAGAATCTCCTAACTGAGACAGTTACACTTTCAAGATATCCTGGGATCATTATTACTCCTAAATGAGTAAAGGTAAAGAATATATACATAATACTCTTTGCACTCAAGGAAGCTTGATATAAAATGTTTACATTTGAAGCAATGTCATTGTTTCAGATATATCTCTTACTGGAGCGTACAGTCTGAAAGACTGATTTTTGTGGAGGACACCGCTGTTTGCGCAGGAAAGAACAGTTCTTTTTCAAGTGGGTAGTAATATGGTAATGTCGAAATCAAATTTTGTATTTCTCTGTTTTATGTACTGCCTTTTGTTGGATTTGCCACTCACTTGTTATATCTGCAGTTCATGCAAGATGTATCTGTTTGTAAGAGGTTTTATCACTCACATGTTGCTAGGAGCAATATGGTTATTCATGCATTTGTGCAAAATGTTGTATATATTTCTCTTTCGTGATTGCGCGTTCACTAATAACTGCCGAGTTGGTGTGAATTCAATAAATCCTAGAATACGGTAATACGAACTGTGTAATCATTAGTAAATAAATGGTAACTCTGAGAGAACGTGCATCAAAGAAATATCACATGCACAAAATAACTGTGTGAGTTTGCTAATTAGCGCTGTAGGCAATTAGAACAAATATACAAAAGCGTACATCCAGGAAAAATAGGCGTCTCATATAGATCTGAGTAAATGATAATTAATTTTCATTGAAAGGTGATCTCTGATGGAGTAATTTACCTCTTATATAAATCAAGCAATAAATGTTGTTAGTCTAAAATCTCCTTTTAATAGACCACCACTGTAGCTGCTCTCCTTTTGATCCACAGGATCCATATATCATAGTCTGAAGCAAATCGCATTTCCTTCTGCAAAATGAAACACTCAATCCTACTTTACGGAAGTCAATTCTCTGCTTGACACTGTGTATTACATATCACCACATAAAACTGGAACAAAGTAGTCGCTACTTTCCTGCTCTGCTATGTGTGAATACGATATGTGCTACTTATACAAAATGGAAGTGTCACACCAAAACTCTTTTTGCTGTGACTTCGTGAAATTCAATTGTAGGGCTACGCTCTCATGGGAAGTTGTCACCAAAGAATGAGGTTGTACAAACTTGCATAAATGTGTTGTTCAGTTGATCACGAACTCTTCAGGTGTGCTTTAAGCATGCCACTTCAAAATATTTTACTACAATGTGAATAGAACATTGTACTTTTTGATACCTTGGTGATTTGAAATGAGCCATTTTCAGCAGATATCGCAGAAGACAGAAACGTTTATCTTTGGTGCATCTCCATTGCAGTTGCCGTAGACACTGCAATGGAGATGCACCAAAGACATTCATGTTATCCGAATGGCTTGCAGTAATGTTTTTTCAAACTTTCAGTAAGACAAACATTCTTAGAAATATTTCCTCCCTTGCCCCAAGCGTTTACGGAAGCTGAAGGAGCACAACTTCAAATGAAGACCGCAAGATTTCAACTTCACCGTACCGAATTATTACTCATTTTTCAGCTATCGCAATTTGACTGTTTCTCTATTCCAACAATTTTGACCTAGTTATATTTCTGTGACTAAGAAAAGCACACAAAAAGAAAAGCACAATAAGAAAAGGTGATATGTAGTTTACTCTGTTCCCATCAAATGCTTACTTTGCTAAGTTGACTTTTTATGCAAGAAGCTAAAAAATCGTCATTTCATCTAGCTTCAAAACGCGTCCCAAATGTAAAGTTGAGTTAGAGAGGAAATACTCCAATATGAAATGAGTGGGCCGTGCATGCCTTTATAGGTTATTTGTATTCAAGCATGGCCTGGATAATTATTTATGCACTAATGAGTTGATTTAATGATCAAAATCATTAGGACATTTTCCTTTCGATTTTCGGAACTCAGTTAAATTCAGATTATCCTGCTCACCAATATAGCTTGCAGGATTTAAAATCCAAAGTGAATTGATGTCTTTATACTACCCTATATCTAGTTGAATGCATGAATCGATGGGCATGTTAAGGCAAAATTTTTATATTAAAAGTTACCTAAATCCCTTCAGTTTTTATTCTAAAACCTCCCGTGTTATATGCAAGATACATGCGACATATGTGCTTTTCATTTCAAGACAAATCTGAGTTCCGCACATCTCATTGAAACCGTCCATCAATCTGTTCACATTAGAGAAATTGGTTTTATTACAGAAATTCGCATTCTGAATGAAACTACTGAGTGTCTTGAATGTGAAAGGTGGCGGTTGAAAAGGTCAAAGTTTATTTGACTCAACTACTTTCTCAATGACTTAGATTTACCACATAATGGCAATATCAAATCATATTCACTTATTTAATTTAGAAAATATAATGGAAAATGAAGAAGAAAAATCAAGACAACAATATGTGGGTTGACGTTCAGATGTAAGTCAACGGTAATCGGATTTTTTTTATAACATATGGAGTATAATGTTAGAAATATTGTATACATTTATCAATCAGAGAATATCAAATTACTAGCATCAAATCATTAATGTGATTTTCATTCATATATTTCTGGAGAAATCACTGAATGTCACATAAAAGGTAGAATGTATGAAACTTAAATAATGTTACTACGCGTCTGGTTTGCTTGAGAAAAGGTTACAGGTAGATTTGTTAGGATTAGTAGGTGAATCGCGTTGTTTACATTGTGAGAAGCAGCACATTATAGATATAATTAAATGGTGTGCAAATGAAGTGTGTTTGTGATGCAGTAGGAGTTTTGGAATCATATGAAACCTCAAAATGCTAAATTGGAGTTCCGGTGACTGGTTTGACAGCGACCTACGAAATGCGTAAACAAAGTAATCCACGAATCAATCCTGATAAACTGACCTGTAATGTTTAAAGTTTGAGTTGGTTTGTTGAGTAAAATGAAATATGGTATTTAAAAATGCGTTATTCACGATAATATGGAAAATTATCCAAAAGCCTTAATTGCTACTGTCTTGACATGAAGCGCCTGTCCTGACCCGTTATAATCAAAGCTGGCTATTTCCTTTTTCGCCGTCTTCATCAATAAATCCATAGTTTGATTTATTAATAGCAGCAGATCTTATCAATATGATTGATTCCCAGAATATCGATTAGTATGTCTTTTAGAGGTCAGTTTTAATGAGCAGCATGTTGTTTACTCGATTGAAAGGCTGGACATATTATGGAAGTATTCTATCTTCTGAATTCCAGCAAAGTTGAGATTGCTGCTACCTTATGCCTTCGCAATGCAATATTCTGAGACAAACTTACCTGAGTAGCAATGTTGTCTTTGCTCGACAGTACTTTTTTGTTTGACTGTCAGAAAACATAAGTGCTCGTGTTATTCGTTTTGAAGTATTGTAATCATCCAATCCACAGTATACGCAATGTTCGATATACGATTGATTATTGGATAACCTGAAAATACTTAATCGAGAATTAGGATGTCCCTCCAATAATCTTAATTAAGCTTTTTCGAGAGTAAGCATTTCAGCTGAAGTAAAAACCTAGAAAATTTTAAGATTTTTCATTCCTGCTACAAATAAAAGCATTTCAATATAGCATAGAAATTTTACAGCTTCGTTATTTTTTCGGACAACCGCCCTGTTTAGAGCGCGAAACTCGAGGTCGGTTCTGCTAAGTTCAAAACTCATGAGAATAGCAGAGGTGAACAAAGAAGAGTGATCAGTATAATTCTTAAGAAAAATATGTTTTTAAAACATTTATTTCTCATTAACTCTGAACCCAGCTGTACCTGTTATTTATAGTCAAGGGAATTAAATGTTTAGCTTGCTTATTCTCTGGGATAGCACATTCTGTTTCGCAGGTTGTGACCAAGACACTAAATTGTTGCTAAGCTCTGACTCGGTCACTGTTGCTGCTGCCAAATGATTGTTTTCGATCGTATTGAAAAGAATAATAGAAAATAACAATCAGTTCATCTGTCGTAATCAGAATCGATTATTATGACAGAGCGTATTTCATATGATTGCTCCTGATAAGCAACATTTAGAAAACATAAAGTGTCTATCAGAAGTGTATCGTTACAAGCACTCAGAAGAACCAGGCAAAGTATATGTAAAAGCCTAGATGTCAAAGTTCATATATCATATGACATACATATACACACATTTCACTCTATATATGTTCAATCAAACATGTCAGTCCCACACACACTCAGGTGCACTCAGTCAATGTGATGTGTTAAATTATTGTGACAGTCTCTCTGATGAGTTGCTATTCTATTCCATTCTGAATTAGCGAATGTTGGCCTGCTAATACTGTTTTCCTGTGTAGACTATCCCTACTTTTCCTCAGTACTAAGGGAGCTACTTTTGAAGCTATTCATTGTGTTCATTTTGAACAGAAAGTATACCTTTAGAGTACATGCTCTTTTTTTCGCTTATAGGAGACCGATCTCTGTCCATTCATAAAACATGGAATTCACATTCGGAACCTTTCACTAGAGATTCATTCAAAATGAGAAGAGTTCAGAATAAAAATGAACACCACACATTCGTGAAACAGCCCAAAGCTATTGCTTTATTGATTTTCCATCTGCTACCCGCTGGGACTGCTATTTCTATTGCTGAACACAACACAATTCCTGTTACAATGTTGGTCGTATATGAAGCTGTTCTTCCAACTTTTGCGGCTTCAGTAGGAGCAGAATAAGTAGCAGCAATCAACATCAGGTGTCGTAATAGTTACAGTTAGCTGTGACTATTGCTCAAGCCAACATGAGTTATCATCTACATCTTTTGAAGAATACCATAATATTATACATTTTCGACTCCTAAATACCAAATAACGCCACGTCACAGCTGCGATAATAGCAGTTTTCAATCTTGTCTGTGCGATATTGCCATGTCAAGGGTCTCAAGTGCAGCTTCTTCCGCTCAACTTTTAATCTTTTTTTAACACTCCCACACGACCTTAAATTGATCTGCTTACGAAAAAGGCGATTTAAAGGGCGAAAAAGGCAATTAAAGGCGATTTTGCTATTAAAGTTGTATGGCAGTGTTAATTATGCTGCACGTGTAGTTTCTCGACCTGAAGCTATTTGTCTGTTATTACTTTAGAAACAGCTCTTGGCTGTTTAAACTACTGAAATTTTGCCTGATGATCTAGAATCTAAAAACCCACGCTAGTGTTTCTATTTGGATTCTCAACTCTTACTCAAAGTTGCATGCAAATTTCGTTCTTGATAACCCATTCAGCATTAATTTCGAACTACATTTTCATTCATTCAGCAGAGCTTGCCATGTGAGTGCTAAGTTTTCCTCTCGATGATCCTTTTCACACACCCACAGATTACTATCATTAATTCAGCCATCAATTTCATTTTCCTGTTTTCCACTTTATTGATTACAATGGACTTGTTTTGCCGCTGCTGCTGCCTATACTGAACCTGTAGGCGTAAGCGACTACAATAGAGTTATGGTAGCACAGTTCTTTTGCACCAGGTTAAATTGGGAATGAGCCAGCAATGTACTACCTTACTAACCAAAGGTTCAACTATAACACATCTGATCATAACTCCACCTCACTCCAGAAATTTCCTCCATAGAATCTCTCACCATGATTGACATGTTATCTCAAAGATTGAGTGCAAAAACATTGCAAAATAGGTATGAAGTCATGATTTCGCCTTAGGACAGAACATGTTAGTTGGTGCAACATTATTGGTTATGCGACAGATACTGTGTGTTACTTTATAGTTCGTAGATATAGCTCTTCTAAAGCCTTTCCTGCAAAATTGGTTCCATTCCATGTGCAGTGTGTCACGTCCCATTCGGTCCCCAAAGTTAAGCTGCACTGGGGTTGAGCAGTGGCTCAGTGGGAGACTCTCTGGGAACATCAACCTTTTGTGGGTTTTTCTGAAATTATTTCTTCTTGCAAATAATTTCCCTCACCCTATCATGTGGTGCTCCTGATGTTTCTGCTTTTGATGCGATATATTGTAACGATTCCCTCCCTCGAGAGGGATGTTAAGTTTATTGTTTTCGCTCTTCTACGATGAAATACAAGGCAGAACAGCGTGTAGTTTATGCCCGGCAAGAGCGCCAACCGTATCAGAGCCACGGTAGCTCACATCGAAGGAACACGCTTCCTGTCTCGTATAGGAAGAATCCCGCCGATGCTGAAGTACACTTAGAGAACGCTTATCCTCAGGGAGCGTAGATTCTTGACGTGAAAAGGGGTGCAACGAATGCACGCGATCCTATCTGTACATCAAGCGCGATTACAGTCTAACGTGCGAAGATCTCTCTTAAATGAAACTCGTCAGTTGCGGCTGTAGTGTAGGTCCTCGTGAAACACTTATTACTCACAGTAATTTATTCACTGCTTGAACACGACCTTAATAACAAATCCGAAAATCCTCATTAGTACATGTTACAACAGTAAGACTAATGAAAGGAAAGTCACATTAATGACACTATTTATATTGCAAGCATGATAACATTATGTTATTTGTACTACCGACCTTTACAGTAACAACTCCGCCATTTTTCATTTGATGAAATGTGATGACCCAACCATCCAAATAGCTTTAGAACTTGTTTGCATTCATTTTTAGAACCACAGAAACATCTGTTATAAGTTTCATAGCTGTAGGGCAAGAGATAAAGAAAAAGTTTTTTCTGGCTTTTGAAAGCCCTCGATATTTTGGCATTACAAGTATGTATGGTCCTAAGTATGAATGCCAACAAGTTTTAAAGCTTTTTGAATACTTGGAAGGTGATATTTCATTGCATGATTGAATGAAAAATGGCAACTTTACACCGATTGTCGCGCTGTAACAGATCACCTTAGTTTTCACTCAAACTTCACAGAACTTTACTGGAATCATGTATAATAGCATGTAAACATACACTTTGAGTTTCATTGGTCTAGGACAAGAAATGAAGAAAAAGTTTTTTCTGCCTTTTGAAAGCCCTCGATATTTTAGCACTATAGTATAAATATGAAAATATCGAGGGCTTTCAAAAACCATAAATTTTATTTTCCACATTTCTTGTTTGATCAAGTTAGCACTTACATGGTATGTCTGTCATGTGGTACAGAGCTTAACTTTTGAGTTTGGTAAAGTTTAAAATGAAACTTACAAAAATATGTACAAAAAATTGTCATGGCTTTCAAAAGCCATTGGATATTTGGGAGTGTTAATGCGGGATTGTTGATTCTGCTGATAATTTTAGTCAACCGTGAATTCACATATCTATTTGCTGGAAAAGAAACAAATACTTTATAGTGTTCACATGATAAGTTTGTTCTGTACAGACCGCATTTAATAACTGTTTGTGTTCTACCTATGCTCTTTCGACAACCTACTTTCGACAACTTTCGATGTGAGTGCTATCTATATGAATCTTTTTCCTGGATCTCTCCCCTCTTTCCATTTTGTGCTCGTCGAAAAACGGAAATACCAGATATGTCGTCATACTGAAGTGTGCAAGAATGGAACAAAAAAGCATTAGCCGAGGTAGTAAATCTTTCAGGCTAGAGATGGCTATTTGAACAAACTGGAAAGTAATCGACGTTTATCTCTTGTTGAAACAGTAGTAAGCAGCATGTGGTAATTCATTGTTCCTAAAAACCCACCATTTTTAAGATGGCACTCATGCTTACTAGTAAAGGCTGTTACTTATACATTATATTTTTAGGAGTGCATAGGGGGAGTGCAAAGGTGGGTGAACATATCAATGTCAGAAGAGAGTATTGTCTTTCTTACATTCAGCTTTAGATGAGATAGCTTCATTTGACTCTCCCTTAAATTGACTTAATATATCACTTTCCTATGCTCCATCTTTTGACGCAGATTAAACTTATCGTTAGCCCCGATAATAACAAATTGTTGTAATAGCCGGCCATGAATCATAAAGACGATGAAAAATGGTTTTCCTCTATGGCTATTATTTAAGATCTATTCAGCTATGTGAACAATGGCGTTGTGTGGGGGTCGAACGAGAAACACAATTCCACTTAACACTGCCACACAATCTTAAAGTGGGTCTGATAACGAAAAAGACAATGTATAATGCGAAAAGTGGTTAAAGGCAATTTTGCCTTTAAGATCGTGCGGCAGTGTTAACCCTCAAACGGCAAGTTGTCTTTACTGTGGGTTACGCATGCAACATAAACGCAGATACGCTTGAGTTGTTCAGCTATCTGAACTAAATGCACTTCTATGTGAGAAATAAGCAGAACCCTCCCTCACCAAAGTGTTATCACAAAAGGAAATAGTGAAGACAAATAACTATGGAAGTGGTAAATATAAGACAGTTCCTTCGATTATTATTTGACTAAGTTCTGTATTTGTTATATGTTCACTGATATCACAGAGTGGAAGAAAATATCTGATTATGAATCTAGACTAAATTGAAATTCACAAGTTGTCATGAGGACATAACGTTTTCATGGGTATCATGTTTGTACATATGTGTATTTTAAAAGGAGAATTGACACTGTGATCATCTGTCAGCAACTGTATGCCAAAAAATGTCTTTGAGAAAAGATCCAAACCGTTAAGTTACTTATATTACTCTACATCTTTACCACTGACAGAGGAGATCCTATTGTAGTATGCACTTTACAATTGTCAAAAAGCATTAGTGTGGCACCAATGCCATGGAACTCCACTGTCAGTGTTAAAACTGCATAAATGATATATTTGAACACAAAGAGAACACAAAGAGGAAACAAAGAGATTTCAGCAAAGTAAACATATGTGAAAATGTATTATTGAAGTCTGTACCTCAACGCTCAACCTAACTTCTGCACAGTTCAACACTTAAGTAAAATTTGCAAAGCAAGATACAAGCCCTTGAACAAATATATAAATTTTAAATATTTCAGCACTTGAAAAAAATCGGCAAAACAGAAACCAAACTCCATCACCAACAGATAAGTTCTGAATGTTTAAACACGTGAAAAGAAATCTGCCAAAGCAGAAACTAACTCCAGCGCAAACAAGTACAATGCCTTCAGGCAATTGCAAAATCAAGCGAAGTGCTGAAAAGTTTTTCTATCGCTAACTTCTATTGCCACAGAAAGGCTTCCGCCGAAATGAGTTTTTCTTTCTTCATAATATAAGAGACAATTCATTGTCAAGGTTGGATGTTGGAAGGAAAGTTATATTACAAGATAAAATATATACTACACGGAGAAATGTAGGACTATAAACGTTATTTTTGTATAGCTATGAGTTGAAAGTTAGAAGACGTTATTATCATATCAAATTCATAGTTAGGGTCATGCAAAGCATTCTCTAAAAGTTATTTTTAGCATCGCTCCTAGTCTCATATCTATTATCTTGAATTTCTTCCTATAATTTTTATGTCAACAGGAATCATTCCACATCCTGCACTATATATATATATATATATATATATATATAATTCGGTTTGTTTGCTTTTTCTTAATATAAGGGACACTTCATTGTCAAGGTTGGATGTTGGAAGACTGCCTACACGCAGGAGCAGAATATTATAAGAGAGAAAACGCTTTTCGGTTTCCTTCGCAATGTGGGTTATAACATGTCTTTTACTTTATGAAATAACACAAACTGCACCCCACAGTGCAAATTATAATCCGACAGTTGGCGTTATGAATCAGATAACCTATATTCGAACATATCTAACCTATATATGTATTCCTACCTATCCTATCTAACCTACTGATATTCCCAGATGTTTAACCTATACTCGCTCACAAAGCTAAAGCTATAGCTGGTGATCGATAAGTCAGGAATTATTCACATTATTCACGGGTGCGGTTGACCTAGATTTATAATTTTAAGCATCCCCTGTCACGGCAAGTGACATTTTAGTCAGTAGAACAAGAGTAATGGGAACTATTACTGGCAACAGCAAAAGCAGCAGCAATGATCCCATGTGATTTGCCAATGGATTACCTGTGTGAACCATTCCAGACATATTCCAAACTGGCTCTAGTTCCTCACTATGTTTCTATAGATCTTTGTACATTTAGCAACATATACAACGTTTTCTTTTTCCGTATGTAGGGCACACTTCACTGTCAAGGTTGTATGTTCTGGCAGGTTCTACGATAGAGAAACTATTTGCTTCCCGCTGAGCACACAGAATAATCCAGAAGTAGGTGACCTTTCCCTTTTCATACACTCTCTGTGCATGAATGATCTAGAAAGAGTTTTTGCTGAGACGATGACATGGTTAAGGGTATAAACACTTTTATTTTAGTCTTTAAAGAGACCTAAACATTTTACCTATAACTCTCCAAATTTGTTTTGTGTGAAGCATTCATATTAAGGATAACTTTTCAAATAGAGTAGTTGTCTCAGATAGGAGCGAAGTAGGATACAGTGTAGAATAATCTAAAAGTATGTGACCTTTTCGCAACGAGATCCTTCCTTTTGTCAAAATTTATGTTATAATTTAAAAATCACGTCAAAGAAAGCATACGAAATTTCAAACAATATGTTCTACTATGATACATATGCAGTAGAGCAACAGATTTAAAATAAATAATTTCTTGCTCTTATCATTATTCGCTTATTTAGCTGAATACAATTTAGCTATTTGCAGATGCCTAGTATTTGAACACAGAATTTTACTCTTATTCAGCTGATGTTGGCTGAGAACGTATTGTGATGTACGCCTAAAGTTATATTACAATGGGGTTCATACTCACATTAAATATTCGTGAAATATAGAGCACGTTTGGGCACGTTTGTGGATTCCACCTTACGCTCTCGCGACAGCTTTCCAGGAGAAAGTTATTCAGATTCCCACCACGTCAATCCAGTACAGCTGGGTTTGAAACTCTAAAACTTTAAAAATGAGAATGGAATCCCACATGACAAGGTCCACACTAAGTGAGCTGCACAGTAGTACCGGATTCTCGGCGGCCGATGGTTAAATATAAATCAATGAACCGGTTGGTGTGCCTGCTTGTGTCAGCAGCACGTCGGATATATTTTTATTATTCTTCACCGCGAAGCTGTATCGTCGGAATGTGTGTTGCTTACTGACCGGATGGTGGCACACAAAATCCAAAATAATCTCTGAAAATTATGTCGAATTATTTTTAACTAACCAGATGGCCGGCCGCAGCGATAACAATAACCGGCGACTGGTGTTAAAATATACAGCGTAGATTTTTTAAGAGAGGAAGAGTGAGTGATTCCTGTGAAGTTGAAGTTTGAAGTAGCGGTGAGGTTTAATGCATGTATATTCTCCTCTGCAATGTGGCTGTAAGGGGAAATGTGGGTGATGACGTTTTGTGCTGTTTGAATCTACTTACTTTGCAGGGTTGGAAATGTGTGTTTAAGGGCCTTTGCAATATCAGCGGGCGCTGCACGCTTTGCGTGCGCCGCTAATAAATATAATAATAATAGTAGTAATAAAATAATGGTATTCGTGGTGCATCGGCCGGTCTACTCACGGTCACTGGCCGCAGAATGGGAGCAGGGATGTTTATTATTTTAAGGGTCCTTAAATATGGATATGGACTGGGTAGAGATGCCCGGGAGATGACGTCGACATTACCGGGAGCAGTGCACGTGATTACAATAAATGGAACCGCTGCCGCCAAGCTTCATCGTTGCTCCCGGTTATATCTTTCTATTACCGGGAGCTGGATCTGTGTGACGAAAATGCGTTGCATTGGCATCGCAGGATATTGTCCGGGGAGCGTTCCACTTCGGTGTGTCAGAGGTGTGTCAAAACCTTATTTAAGGCGCCTTAAATTAATTCCAATGCCTGTCGGGATGTCTAAACAAATTATATTTCGCTTAAGAATTGCGCGGAACATTTCTTTTTGCTTACATCTGTTTTTTCTCATGCGTTCTTAACTTACCTGTACTGAAACTCATATTTGCTGCGCTATACGATTAAGTCAAGATGATTTCAAATAGCGCTTTCGCAGAATGGATTTGGTTTCTCATTCATTGCCAAAGCTTTATTAACAATAAATTGTGAAACATGTTTTTGCTTGCGGTATTGCAGTTACATGGAAAATTGTGATTTAATGATGCTGAACGTTATAAACGTCAGTATTTCATTTCATATCATGTTTCTGATTTTACTGATTCTACATCATGCTGATTTAATAATAATAGTTAGACCTGAGAACCAACTTTAACTCTCACCTGTCACATTCTCTTTAATAAATAAGGTTGAGACGACTGAGAAAATGGGTGCAGGGCGTAAAACATATATGAAAAATAATACTTTTCAAATGCTTTAGATCTTTATGGGACGTGCGTACTTCGTGTACCCTTTATGCTTTGTATTGCTCACATATGCATATGTGCAATATCAGATATTCATATATACATATGTTCAGGAACTAATAGTGAGCTTAGATAGATCTATAGTTACACCTGATCTAATGCGCTTCCATATCCGCACTATATGATATACACCATCATATATTACAGGCACTACGAGTGGGCTTCATGTAAGCTCCGTAGTTGTTCCTGTCCTAATGCGCAAGCAGGTTTGTCATAACGATGAAATACAACCTGGCAGGCATGTAATAAAGACCCAGTATCATAAAATATTCCATTCTTTCTTATCTCTACTTTTCTGTTTCAAATTACCACACACACACACAGGTTCCAGATCCGTTTTATAACATGTTATTACATTTCTCACTGTGACATGAGAAAGGAGAGTGTAGTTCAACCTAAAAACCAACGGTGTGCTCTTTGATGTTTCGAGTGTGCTCGCCAGAAAGAGACAATTTCACAAAAATAGTAACAGTGCCAGTCGACGGAAAGGCCAAATCGCCTTTAAGCACCTTTTTCGTCTTTTAAATTGCGGTTTTTGTCTTCAGACCCAGTTTAAGATCGTAAGGCAGTGTTAAAAGCATTTCGTGACTTAGAGATTTCGTGAATATCTCAATCTTCTCTCAGAGCGACTCTTAGGAACTAAACTCTATGTGAATAATATCTGTATATTTTCACTCAAAGATTCCTTCGGGAGTACTTCAAATGTCCGTTAAAAATAAACCAATTTCTAATATGCTAACAAGTAATGAACCATTTCAAAACCGTTCGATTAATCATACAAAAATACTGTACACGTGCGTGTGAGTTTGTTTGCAAATATGATTTGTTTATTTGCATGGCATGATAAAAAATACACTTATTAGTAAGTGCAGAAATAGAGGTAAATCTGGGATATGTTTTTACTATGATGTGATAATGAGAATAGGTAGAAAATAAAAGGAAAATCAATGTTAACATATTAAAATATGCAAATATTGAACTTCAACTGCAATGATCAACTGCCATGACTAGATCATCAAACAGTACTTGTTATCAAAGAATTTGTGACGTACATGGTGATTCTGTTTCCTCAACCAGCTATTTCTGAAGGAGATGATGTAGAAACATTATAAAATCGCCATCTCTCGTAAGTTAGAAGATTGTTCTGTTTTTCATTCACTATGTGAGTATCGCCCTAGCAATCGCAGTTCTAGTTCTGTTTCCAGTAGTGCTAAGAGTAGTGTTTATGCGCTAGGAAAGAAAGTGACAGAGCAAATGTGTTGAGTGAACATAATTCCAACATTATCATTCGTATATCAGCTTGGAGAGTTCCTATTATTTGTCTAATACTACCACTGCCCTATTTCTCTCTCCTCTCCCTCTATCTCCTGATCTTTTTTATTTCCTATTTCTCTTACTCCCTCTCTCCCCCTCCCCCTATCTCTCTCTCTCTCTCTCTGTCTCTCTCTCTATTTTGCGCTCTTTCTCTCTCTCACACACACTCTTTCATTATTAATTGCCAAACATGCATCATACGACCACCTCTGTGTCATCTAGTGTAATAATGTATTCTTCACCTCTATCAAACAATATACTAGTCCTACTGCCACAGAAAACAGATTACAAAACAAACAACATGTGACTGATTAGGTAACATGCTGTGTGAAGTGCAGCATATGGCAATAGTCATGCAAAAGGGCATGTTATCAACTGGTAACATATTTATTTTCTGTAAAACGCACTTCGTAGAGTGGGTTGTGTTCAGTGGAAAGCCGTTGCGTGTGGCAGTTTCTTTTATAAATTTTGCAGGACAGTTTCCGTGTGTGAGAGAGAAGAAATACGGGGGTTATCAAACAGGTGGCAATTCGAAAAAGTGGATATGCTGCCGGATATGTAAAAAAAGTCACACTTTCGATTTCCACTTGTTTCATAACCCCCATAGTTTTACTCTCTTTTGTGTCTGTGTGTTTTTTACTGAAACTCGCATGGAAATTTCGTATAGTTACACAATGTGTTCACGAGTTCCGTTTTGCACTTAAGGAAGAATTTCCTATAATCGATGTTAACATTTTCTTTGAACACTCGTACGGGACGTTTGTGGATAACAAAACCATTTATACGCGTCTACTTGTGTTCAACACTATTATAACAACCTTTCATGATAGTATTAGCACTGCTAGGGGAGTTTCATGGCATGGGTGCCACACTAATGCTTTCCGACAATCATAATATACATACCACAATACCAACTCCCCTGTTAGTGTTAACAACGGTTTAATGACGTGCAAGTGTTATAACTCGAGTGAGGCAGCTCCTGTTCTTTACTGTGTCAGAACTATTCGAAATTGCAAAAGCCAGGCAGGTTTGAAGAAGCAATCTGTTACTAAAACCTAAGGAGGCGAACATATGTATTCTTTATACTACGAACTTCTCATGTCAATGTGATGTCTGTATTCAATGAGGATCAGATTCTGATCTCTGTGGCATTTCAAGAGAACCCATTAGCTAATTTACCGTGTTTTCAAAGGTCCCCTAATTCCATTCCACATTTTGACAAAGATTACTTCTGCAGCAAACGTCCCGCTCACTCCCCATACTGCTATATTGCTGGCACATTGCGGCAAATAGTTGTATGTTTAACGCATTGGATTATATGTTATTCATACACACTCTTTTAATTTGCGTACTTATTTTTTCATATTTTTTGGTGAAATCATTTTCAGTGACATCCTTGCTGGGTAGGCAATTTAAATTGGTTGGTGATGATTTGCGGGCAATTGGGAAGTGATATTTCCAGGATGTCAGATTGAATAACCACGAAGTCAGTATTTCTCTTTCAGATTAAAAATAATACACCAACGAGTTTAAGGACCATTATCATTTGTATTGGAAATGACATTGCTCTGTTCCATTGGTCGAGTTTCGTCGGTATTATTATAATTGAAAGTGATTACTTAGTCTAAATACCGACGGCTTTTTGCACTCACATGAGACGTTCGTTGTTTATAGGTTTGCAGGTCGCCGATGTATTTTTAACATGTTCCACTTTACCCACTAGTGACAAGTTCGCATCTGAGTCCTAATGCCCATATATGGAAAAGTGAATGAACACTAGGCCAAATATTTAAGTTTCCTCAGAATGGCAAAAACAAAGAGAAATCCGAACTACTCTTCATCCGGCGGTAATTCCATTCTGCAGTCATTCATGAGAACTGAACAGACGCAATCAGTGGTGTCAAAGTGACAGTGACGTCTTCAGTAGGAGGAACAGCAGGAGAAATATTTCATTACAGTCATGCTGGTGCGGCTGTAATTTCTGTGTTTATTCCTATTTTTGTGTCTTTGCTTATCTTCTTTTCAGGAGGTACAGCCCCAGTACTTTGCAGGAGGTACAACCAGAGTATTATTTCATGACACTTAGGCCTTCATCAACAGAGTAATTTTTTCATTGTTCTGTAACGTTTTTACCAGAAGGTACAGCCAAAAAATTATTTCATTACACTGAGGCTGGTACTGCTGTTTGTTCTTCTTCAATTTTGATTTTTGCCTTCAGTGGTTTCATTCTCTACTCAATCATGAAAATTGAACAGATATAGTGTTAAAAGTGACATCTTAGTCAGAGGTACAGCTAGAGAAATAAATTATAACATAGCCTGAACTGATTATTGGGGTATGTGATAGTGTCAGTGTGTTGTATATAGTAAGAGATTGATCCAGACCATTATTTCATGACACATGGCGAATATTTTTTTATCATCCATTCTTCTTCTATGCATTTTTTACTAACAAATGCTTCACTATATGAGTGTAAAACACATTCATTTGTTTAACTGACTAGTTAATGAGAATAGTGAAAGAGATCTTTCTGTTTTTCAGAATTGAGGGAAAGCAAAATGTGGCAGCAGTACAAGTCCTCCAATCTTGCTTGAACTGTAGCAATAGTTTGCTAAATCACATTTCTTATCTCATCCAGTAATATATCATTGTCGGTTGAACAATGGTTATATTCACGGAAATATTATTTAGGGCTTGATATATTAGTAGAAAATGAGCCACCCATTTCTTACAACATATGTTCAGTTGCCCTTCATAGGAATTAGTAAATCAACTTTTAAGTGCATATTATTTGTTGCTTTATTATCGATGTTATGTATTTTATACATAGTATTTACCAGGAATCGTATGTTGCGCACTTTACGAACTAAAACCAAGACCAAAAGCAAATACAATTTTGAATAAATCGAACACAGTACTCACCTGAATTTTAGGCATCAGTACGTTGCCAAAACGTCGTAGTTGTGAACATAGTCATCTATCTCCATGAGTAATGCATGCATCATTTGTCAATTCACTTAGCCCTTACCACTTTTGAATTCATCCACAGCAACAATCATTTCAGTGTGACAGGTGAATACTAAACGTGCAGCGGGTAAATGTCTCCTCGCACTCCCACCCTGCAAAGTGACTTCCATCTTAATTCGATAACCTATATATCACACTGATTCATCTGCAGAAAGTTGCTCAAATGGAAAATTGCTGTCTCGGCATTTGTCGCCTCTCTTGATGCTACTAGACCCCGTAATAGTTAACTATGGAATCCGAAGAACCGTCCCAACAGAGCTTGTCAGTATGTAAATGACTATATTTTTCAAACACCATATACTTCAGGTGACTCTTCATGGAATAGCTTCAACTATATATGTCTGTCAATGAGTAATAAGAAAGTTTACCTTGAATCAGCATTTTTCAAATAATTTCATAAATTGTATTTACAAGTTATGTTGGAACAGTCCCGCAGATTCCGAAATTAACACAAACGCTTTCAACGTCTCTGGCTCCTTCCTCTGTTCTTGTTGCTGTACTCCCCTGTAGTGTCTCTTGCAATTATGCCTTCTGCTACTTCCAGATTTTCTAGCGCTCCTCTTACAGCTGTTACTATCTATTTCAGCGCAGTTTAAGTGTATAATTCATTATTAAGTGTTTAAACCCTAATATTCTGTTATCCTACCTAATTTCACAAACTTCTACTAACAAAGAACAAAACTGACCCACAAACTATTTATCACTTTGACAGTTGTTCACGAAACAAACTGTCTAATGCTGGTGCACATATTACACCTTGAACACCTTGTATTGCACTCATTTACGTTGTATACTGCATAGAAACAAGAGCTATCGGCATGAACATTTGCATTTCATTGCATTAATTATAAACCTTGTTTAGCAGCTCTAATACGCATTGATTTATCACGCTTCATTGAACCATTATACTGCTGGCACCCAATCGATAATAAGTTTGAGATTTTAATTCTATGAATTACATATATAGGTATAGGAACTTAATGCCATATTGGAATAAGACGGGAAACTGTTACTTATGGGGTTTACGTGTAAATGGTATTTTGAGGGTGCTGTCAGCTTCGCCTGGAAATGAAAGTGCATCCCAAAACACCATTTACATGTAAACCCCATAATTAACAGTTTCCCGTTTTATTCCAATATGGCATTAAGTTCCTATACAGAGGCTAAAATGTATCTTTCCTCCAACTTCTCTGTGTTTTTAACCAGCTTGTCTTAAATTTTCTCATTCTCTCTCTTTTATCAGTTGTTCACCATTTTCCATTTTTACTCGCATAAGAATCAGATGTTTTTCAGGAAATTTTTCAGAAAAATATGGGTCCACTTGCATTTTTGTAAGTAGAAGCTTAATGTTGTATTGGGTCAAAATAAGACGGTGATCTGTTACATATGGAAATCTCCATATCTGTGTAAATGAGATTGTCTACTTCTATGCATACTTCGCAAGGATAAAATTTCCAAAGTTATTGCAAATGTTCTGAAATATGTAAAAAATAAGTATGAGCGCGTTTGGAACACGTAACAATCTTCAAAGGAAAAACTTAGACTAATTCGCGAAAATGTCAAATGGGCGGAAATGTGCGGATTTGGGCGGAAACTAAACACAGTTGGAAATGGTTTAAAACACTGATAAGAACACTGAATAACACTAAAAATCGGCTTTTCTGAATATTAGGCTTATGCTAAGAGTAAGATAATGCTAAATATATATACCAATACCACAATAAACTGAATAAATGTTGAGTAAGTGCTGATTATATAGGAGGTTGAATAGGCAAGTTTACACACTAAATCACACTAAATAATGCAAATACAGGCAAAAATACATACTAAATTCACCCTTGGTAGCCCAAGTTCACAGTCCAATTGGCGCACTTTTTGTACCGCCTTATTGGTATCGAAACACAGTTAGATTGGCGCGCTATAACACGGCCATGAAGCAAGTGCATAAAACAATAATCAATCAATGAGAAAGACTAAGCACACATTAGAACAAATGGCAAATGGGCACTGTGCTGAAATGACAATTGAAGTGAGTTTGCTATTGAGAAAAGGATAAGTGGGCCCCCTGTTTAAAGAACAATCCCTTAAATATTTTGAAATGTAATTCCCATAATTTTGAAAAGAAATTCTGCCTTTTAATTTCCCTATAACATATTCCAATACAGTGTTAAGTTCCTATACCTATATATAATTACTACATCCTTTGCAGGCTAGAACTGAACCGAAAGAGCAACAGCAGTTTTGTTTTAATTTGATTATCTAATAACAGAGCTCTGTTCTCTTTCTCTCTCTCTCTCTTCTCTAAGTCTTCTCTCTCTGTTTCCTCTGATAATTGAACAACTGAGATTTATACAACTACTCCTTTTAGCTATCTTTCCGATTCAATCCTGGCCTGCACGGGGTGTACAGCACTACTAACTCAAGATTGTGTAAAAGTGATGTCGCTAAGCGTATTAGCTGCGCACACTTCTAAAATACAAAGTTGTCTTCGAAATTATGGAGGTAAATATCTCTAATCCGCAATATCCAGAGTGCCAGAGATCCCAACTCGCGTTGATATGCCACATTTTAATGTTTGTGTATATATCGCTTCATTATCTCGTTACAACATGCAGTGTGATTGTTAATAAACGCTCTCTCAACTGTGCTCTTGTAATCGGAAATCTTCTCTTTTTAGAGATTTATCCATAATTCAAATAAAATGCTCAGCACTGACAGGGAAGATAACACGAGTTCCACACTTTATGATTGTCGAATACACTTTTTCACTGTGAACGAAAGAATTCCCTTGTCAGTGTTAAGAGTACTTGGACAGAATGTACTTTTCCTACAGAAGCTCATTTGAGGGACACAGTAACTCTTAATTTGGAGTTCATTCAGATAGAGTGTAGTGACAGTCGTACTACGCGCCATCATTTGAATATGCTTCAGTAAATAGACCTGGCCAACATAGTAAAGTCGTCTACTACAACTGCAGCTTCATACTTTTAATTGGATTTTTAATTTAATGCATTTCTCTGAAACATCGCTTAATTGAGTGCTCGCTGCAGATGGATGGAATGTGACTGTTATCAAACAAGTATATCTTCCCAGATCATACATCCGGGCAACGCAACGTTTGATAATAATAATAATAATATTATTATTACCTGATGAATCATCAGAGATCAAAGGTCATATAATCACTCATCACATAATATTTAATCAAAAATATCAGAAATATCAGAAATATCATCCACCTTGAATGCTGCTTGTTTGATAACTGCCATATACCATCTCTCTGTGCTCGCTTCAAACGATGGAAATGTCAAAACGGCGTAGTAAATGTAAATGTCATTCGCAAATTAAGTGCTTAATGAACACGATATTGTTTTCAGCAGTGTTAGTATTCAAGAGGCTGTCCAGATAAATAAGTCAGGATGATTTTTGATAAATGCTGGTTTACAAGTAAAATCTAAATCACCCAGTTGTGTTTGTCTGACTTTCAACTTTTTCAAATAAACTTCCTGACTAATCACATTATAGCATTTGTTTCTTTGCAGCACACTTGTGTAGTTTCTCTTACACTTTTTCAGTGCACTTTTGTATTTTTTTATTTTTGTCAATTGTATGCAATTCAGTTATTTTTTTATTTTTTATGCTTGTTATGCCTTATGCATGCTACTATATTTGTTTTCGTCTACTGAATTCTCACTATTCTCATGTTTTCAAGAGAAGTGTATATTTCTTCTTTAATTATGCAATACTTCTCCTGCTGCACTTAATAAACTAGAGTATTGGAACAAAGAAAAAATTATTTTTCCAAGTTAATTATGTCGTAATGTTGCAGAATATGGAAATGTCATTCCCGATTTAGTTGTCTGCTGAATTTGAATTATTGAAAAGAAATGGTACTTTGAATTAAATCTGCAAGCCCTCATCTTAATTGTAGTCAGTCCCTCGCAGTAGAGAATTATATTAGGAGGTAAATGGATATTCATTTATTTTCGTCACAGAAGGTATCTAGGATTATTGAAATTCTTTCCTTTTCTAAATGCAGTCAATAAATCTGGAATCAGATAGTAATGTAAGCTTAGAATGAACGGGCTTAGTTGGATCGAGGATCAGAAAATATTACGATTTTGTTTTAATTGAAAAAGTAAACAAACTCCAAAGGAAAGCAGCTTGATTACGTTTTAACGAATGGTGCCTGATACTTTGAAGATGTAAAGAAAAAATACTGAAGGTTGCGTTTTAATGGAGCATATTTATTACTCGGTGAATCCAAAATTATTTTCTTTGAGCACATCTCTTCTTTTTAATGAATTATCAGTTTCATTTTGAACTATTATAAATTATTACTACCGCACTGATCTGTGAAACTGCTTGATTTATTTTCAAAAACATATCCTTAATTTCACTTCTTCTTTTACAGCGATCAGCATAATGAATTTTTGCAATAATCCTTCTCTATGATATAATTTTACTGGCTTTATATCTTAATTGATCCGTACAAGGCAAAGATATCAATATTCTTCTATTAACTTGCAATAGTAACCATCAGCTATAGTTCCAGGATAATACATCTATATTTATGCATCACCGATTTCGTGTTTATCAGGCAACAGAGATAGTTGTATAGTCCATATGAAAAGATACTCGTATGTGCATAATTTATCGTTCTCTTACGTCATTCGTGGCATTTGCATTTGTGTCGCAAGTGCCAGAGTAACGTTTCTGATATTAGAGAGGTCACTTCCAAAAGAAAAATATTACAAAGAAAACATATTTGAATACGAGTACTATTAGCATAGGTTAGTTCAAGAAATATTTTAGAATTCAGAATGAAGTCTTGATGAGAATTTGTCTAGCTGTCATGCTTTCCTGCAATTGCCATATCACAGCGATGTTATCCTGGAACAATTCTGAAAGAGGCAATTGCGTTTATGAGTACTATCTCTTGGTGTTAGTATAAACTTTGCAATGGTAATATTTCTATTTAATTATTCTTTCTCTCTCCGTCTTTTTTCCTTCTCTGTATCTTTTCTTTCCCTGTCAGCATATCAAGTGTTTCCACTAACATATTCTCTCTCATATGTTGGAGGACTTGATTTGCTTATAAGCAACGTATGATTAAGCAAATAAGATAAAACGTTCTCGTTCCATCTCACCGCGTTTTGTTTCTTTATCCACATGAGATTTAACACTGCCAGACGATGATAAACTGGGTCTAGAAACAAAAGGGTAATTTGAAAGACGAAAAAGCCGATTAAAGGTGATTTTGCCTTAAGATCGTATGGCAGTGGTAATACCAGCATATTTGCCGCTCACTATAATCACGATTGTGGACAGATTTCACGAAATTATATAACTGCTCACATTTGATTCCAACAATCCAAAAGGGCATTGCAAAAAGAAAACTATTCCACAATAACGACTTTCATGGTACTTGCTGCCAAGTCTAGTTGTCGCAATTACGGGCATCGCTACTTCGTTTAATTTACTCCATTTCTACTCAATCAGTCTCAACTTTTTCACTACTCAAAAGCAGTCGATATAACAGTTTCTCTGTTACTCGTACATTTTGATTCATAATGCACTCTTCCTAGTTGAACACTCCTGTAAGGGGTACGGCTGAGACAACCTTCTATAACATATGCATTTTATTTCACACTTTAATGAGAATTCAATGATACAATTCAAACGTATTCTTTCAAACCTATTTATTTGATCAATATTCCTCTGCAGAGTTGTTTTCTTCTAGGAGAGCAGAGCCGGGGAGAGTGTGGTGTCTGTTCTCGTTCTATTGGTTTTCGACGTATATTTCAAGTGCAAGTTTCAGTTTGAAATCTTTCCACCACTAAATCATAAATTCTGCTAGAATAGAAAGCTGCAAGCAAGTGTAAAAACGCAAATATTCTAATCAAGTGGGTGAATACAAATCTTTTGTCCTTCTATGATTCTGTCAAGCAGAGCTTTTGATAACAAAAGCAGCAGGAGTATATTGTAACCTTGGAAACTGACGACATCAAGTGCCAACGAAGTAACGTAAAAAATAATGTACAATATATAATATAAATAGGAATATTATATAGTGCGTTTCTAAATGAATGTCAGGTCCTATTTTCCTACGTTGCTGAACTGTATTCTGTACTCTCTAAAGCCGGATTTTCTTTATCTCCCATTTCAATACTCACTGCACTAGAAAAAGCAAATAATGGTAACTAGAACTATTCTCTGATGGTTCAAACTGTAATGGTAAATATGGAGAAATAGGACTGGACATTCATCTTAAAACGCCCTGTATAGTCATACTTAACATATACCTGAGATTCAGGATTGATATTAACACTGCCACACGATCTTCAAGGCGAAATTGCCTTGCTTCGCTTTTTTTGCATTATAAATTGTGCTTTTTTTTCAGACCCAGTTTAAGATCGTCTGGCAGTGTTAAAGTTGTCACCGTTATTGTAATGCTTCCTCAATTCTGTGCGCATGTCTTCTATGATAATATAAAGGATATTCAATAAGGGTGTTCAACAACAACTCGAATTTGAATCAAATTTTGATTGAGGTTAATCCCATTTCCTTGTTTGTCCATTATGATTCAGCACTGAATTAGATAAAATTCGTTCTACTTATGCCTAAATGCCGGAAAATTAGACAAAAAACTATACCTGTATAAATCAGGTGTAAAATTCAATTTATCAATATGAGCATTTTGCTTGCTTTTTCGTTTTGATAACTGTTTTCTGAATCAATAAACAAGTTCTCCCTGAGTAGCTAATGATATTTTGAACTGCTTCGGTTTCAAAGGCTGATGACAGCGAATCGTCAGGATTAAATTTGAAGTAGTCAAAGGGGCCAGGTTGTTGTCAAGGTTAGGTTTTTTATATAGGTTTGTTAATAACATTAATGATAAGATAAATTTTATTATTATTAATATTATTATTGAATAATTCTGAAGATTAATTTTATTCTTCTTACCATGAAATTGGAGAATAAACACGGAATATAAGTTACATAATAGGAAACGAATAATTAACTGCGCCTTACCTATGTCCAGTATCATCAGCATGGTGTTGAGTATTACGGAATACTAAATGATTAGTGCCTGCATAACTTTTCCTGAGTTGGTGGCTGCAACCCCATGGGAGAGAAAACATCAAAGCACCAGAATTACCCAATCTATACATATATTGTACTTATCCTACACTAATACTCAATACTCATATGCTCTATACTTTACTCTTACTTTACTAACTTTTACTTTATACTATATGCTGATACTCTATACTTCTACTCTATACTTATATTCTATACTCTATACTTATACGTATACTAATCTAGTTGGCAGTGGCTCCAGCTGGCCAACGAGTTCTGATGGAAATTCACTCTCCTACTCAAACGCAACTCTGGAAAAATCTGGAAAACTAGAATGCTTCTATTTAGCTGCGGACATTTATAACTGACATGTCGTTGCTCGTTTAACACTGGCCAGCTCTTACCAACCTGTTGAATTTTTGGTTTAATTTCATGTGTTTCACCTTTAGATATATAAAAGTGGTTGATTCACTTAGGTGAAACGTGACACTTAGCCATTGTGTTACTTAGCCCTACTACTGCCGGCTACCATTATATTCGCTCTATTCAAAACCATCCATTACCGCGGAGATTTGCAATTCTGACATCAGTTTTTCGTCTGTTTGACATGAGTGTTTTTTTTCCTGTGAGTAAATTTTTCCTGTGAGTAAATAAATCTGAGTAAATTTACCATAAAGGGTTTTCTTTTGCTCTTGTACTCAAGAAAACCTTCTATTTTGGGCAGGGTCTGGACAGTTTTAGAATCTTAGTAGTGTGTATTGTTCAGATCAATTGTACTTTCATCCCACAACTGCTGTTACTGTAAGCTTCTAATGTATGGCAAATACACAAAACTCACGTCAAGCAGACTACAAAATGGCGGATGATGAATAGCGAATATTCGTATCGCTCTTTCTTTTATTAGATATTTCCTTATGACTAATCAAACTTTCTCATTTTCTCCTATTTCCTTTTCAGATAAGAGAACAGCCCTTTTGTTAGTGCTTAATCTCATCGGATTAAACTCAGCCTGTGCGCGTGACTAACAGTGTAAATGTGCTTAGTGCTCGCATGTAACGTTTGTGGTTCATATACTGCATTTGCAGTTAAGATTGTGAGTGGTAGTAGAACTATGGGAGTGTAAATGCTTACACTGCAGTTATTTGTCTCTCTCTTACTTATACAGACACATATGGGCAGACGAGGTTGTGAAACACCAGTTCACTAGCACGGACTTTAGTATATTATTGTATTAACGACTTGAATTTCTGTAGGCAGCTTGCAGTGGAAGGGATAATCATCCAATGGGATTCACATATCATTTTTTGTTCTCATTTCGCAATGCATTGGCATATTTCTGAAAACAAAATTTTGTAATATTCGAAGCCACGTTGCTCATTCGTTATTCGTTACATAACTTGTTTTTTTGGTGAGGATTAGGACAACTATTTTACCACTACTTTGGGAATGCACAATACAACATTTTATCTCCTACGCATTTTGGCATTAAGCCTCTCAACATAATCAGCCAAAAAATATATGTGTGTGGTGTGTATCTTCACTTGATTGTTTGTTTGTTGGAGAAATCCTCGTTAGTTTGGTAGTGAATGTGTTTAAACTCATTAACTCAATGGCTTCCACACTATTAGGGAAAACACAGTATTTCGTAGTGTTTTAGGTGACCGTTTCTTATTTTATAGTGAACATCAGTTCTGTATTTGAATAAACATACAAAGTGTCGTGGTGATTTGTGCTTTTCTAAACGACATTTTGAGTGAGTTTAATCATCTGTGCTTCAGGCCGAACTTTCTTCCACCGTTTCTCGCCTAATCAGCATTATTCACGATTGGACCTGAAGGAATTAACTCTCAACAACGATTGTTAGAAATAATATAAAAAACTGCTGACATTGCTTTGAAACGAAGCTTTCCGACTGCTTAGTGTGACTGGCCCTCATCACTAGAGACCTCCGCTAGTGGAATATTCATCGCGAAAATTAGATCAAACGCGCAACGAACTTGTGAGAGCGTATGAACGGCGTGAAAGCGTTTAGGACAGCGCAAACATTGTGCGATACAAAAACAGATTGTAACCCCACTGTATAACACCACTGTAAGCAGCGCAAACATTAAAAGCTGCGAAATCCGATTGTGACTACGCTGTCAACTGATCAAACGTCATCCACATATATTTATCGCATTGATTACAACTCGGGCGGGACTCGAACTAGAGATCATCTGCTCAGCATTCAACGCTTTACCGACTGAGCTACGATCACCGTCCGTAGTTGACCATGGTGTACGTCTCAGCATCAGTGCTGGGTGCAGCCGCTGGTACTGGAGTCTTCCTCATCATTGGGCTCACCATCGTCATGGTCCGGTAAGTATTTGTGTACTGAGTTAAATTAAATTTTATGTGTAGCATAAAATTTATATTATATCATACAAAAAGTCCACAGCCTGGAAAAAGAGAAGGAAAGATAAGTTTTAGTACATTTTTCATTGAACACACATCCATTGAAAGAATTCATATCATTTGGATGGAAGATAAGTTTTCATATTGATTTACTGTTTGGTTAATTTTTACTTAACAACTTATCTTCCATGTTCATTCAGCAAGAGAAATTGATTGGTGATGTAAAATTTTCACTTGGCTCTAAACCGGCTTCCAGTAAATGAGCGAGATAGTTTGGGTAAAAACTTAAAGTAGATATCAAATATGAGGGCATTTTGCTGAAAAATGCCCACAAAAAATGTCTGTGTTATTATTATGGGACATACAATTTGTTTGTGAGAACTATTTTTACATAAGAGCATGTGCTGCTCGCTCACAGCATGGGCTACAACACATGTGTTATATTTATGCAAAATAACACACACATTTTCATAAGAGTCAAAAACTCTTGAAAACGTATATTACAAGGGCGATTGTCAGAAATAAAATTATCTCATATGGGAAAATAACACATGTGTTACCCTTATGGGATTACAGTAAATCAAAGATATAGAGCTTTCTAGATGAGAAAGAAGGCTCAAATTTTCACAGTCTTTTCAGGATGGCTTGAACTTTTGTACTATAAACTCATCTTCCTCCACAAGGCTATCGCCCTTGCTTGATTATTTATATTATATTACATAATATATTGTGCTCATATTACAGCAGATTTCGAACTCAAATATAAAACCTTTTGTGTCTGTAACATTTGCTTTGTTTGAATATACATATTAGTTTAAATGTCCTCCTTATCATAGGACTCAACATTGTCATGGTTAGGTAAGTGATATACGGGAGATCCTGGACTTCCTCTAAGTATTTTATTAATAATATATGTAATAATTACGCATACTGTTTTATTATTGATTAATAGTTTATTATCACTTTACTATTTATTTATTATTTATAATTTTTTTTGAATGTTTATAAAATGAACTATTCCTCATCATTGAACTAACTGGTAAGTATTGCTTACTGAATTAAATTTGTGCTGTTTGATAATAGCAATGCAGGGATTTCGAACCCAAATGAAAGAGATTTTGCGTCTATAATGTTTGCTTTGTTGAAGTATACCTATAAGTTTATATATCTCTCTTATCACAATCTTCTTGGTAAGGTAAGTATTCACGGGAGCAGAAAGTTCAGAAGTACTCTCTCGGAGCTTGAACTTGAGTCATCAAAATACAGGCATGATGGCATCTGGATTCCCATTCGGCAAAGAGCAAAACCTTAAATTTTTGAAAATTCATGGTGACTATAGGAAAAAAGTCTGAATTTTGCATGAGAGTGAAGGAAAACCATAAAAAATTCAAGGAAATTGGCAAAAATGTTAGCCAAAAATTAGCTTACAATCGACAACCCTGGATAGCATCTACCCTTCACGCTGATCACTGTGATATTTTGCGATATCACTGTAAATTTGACATTTTTATTTTTCATTTCTGTGAAGGTGCCCTCTCATTGTATTTTTTTCCAGAACGCATTAGTCAAAGCATCTGGGTTTCATTCTAAGTGTTTTTAGAATACAAAATTACCTAGTTTAGCCAGGAAAACATTCCAAAATACATAGTTTGTTAATCCCTATCTGTGAATTTTCGCTTATCACCGCGAAGACGGCGATTTCTTGTCACGATGACTGACTGTAGCTGTGGGGAAATTTAAACCCACAGTCTCGAATTATCTTGATAAGCACTGATTGGCAGTTAAATCCCGCCATGGTGCAGAGTGGACTAAGAATGACATGTGTAAACAATGATGTATTTTTGAGTCAGCGTGTCTTACTGCAGTCGATTTGGCCGCTGAAGACGTTTATAGTCGATTTGGTAGGTCATCCATAAGGGGGAGAACATTCAATTAGTTTTTAAAAAGCTGGCAAAATGGCCTTTGATTAAAATTTAATTGCATCGCATATCACATCGATCCTAGAGATCGTCGTTTATTTCTGTAGAAGTGATACATTCAGAAATATAAGTTTTTAAATTTTTTATGAACGATCCACGGCGTCAAATCGACTTTCGAATCGATTTTCCTCAGACGCACCCTTTTTGAGTTACCTGTAGCTATCAAACGCTGAAACTCCTTCTCATTTATTGACAACCGCAGTACTAGCTTTCAGTCTGCAGCTCAATGATATTGATTTAAACATGCTATAGCCGCGAGTTTTTTTTTTTCAATAATGGACTGAAAATTTCAATACTTCATTGCATGCCTAAAAATCTTTCACAGCGAGTCTGTAGACAATTGCGCCCAGTTTAGGAAATCCTGTCCTAACGAATATGAAACAGTGAACAATTTATTCTCATGGGTGTCAATCAAATCCGAAATTACATCAGGAATGGGAATGCAGTTTGCAAAGTGGAATTATTAGTCAACCCTCTTTTGGAAGTTTGCGTTTTGTAGATAGAACACGTTATTGTACCACCAATTGCTTTAATGTTTATTACCTTGTACTGTATGCTACAACTTATGCACTCAAAGTTCTTCTCTTGCACTTGTATATTTAAGTATGTTACAAATTTTAAAAAGTATGACTTAAATGTCTTGAGATCATGATGAACAATAAGCTTTTCAAACACCTCGCAGCATTCTTTCTCAAAATCTGCAATTGCGCACCAATGCGAAATGAGGAGAATGAAGAGAAATGATGCCTCAGATCATATACGCCTGTGATTCATAATTGTGTCACACGTTTCTGAGGGAGGGAAACTAAATAAATCCAGACAATACCGGATGATAGACAGCTGCCTCAACGGATTTAACTGACGTTAACACTGGCAGGGGAGTTCCATAACATAAGTGTCACACTGATGCATTTTGACAGTCGTAATATACATACCACAATATAGTATCTCCTCTATCAGTGTTAAAGCAGCCCTTCGCTATATAGAATACATCTTAGTGACAGCTGTATAATGAAGCGCGATATTTTTTTTCCAAATGCTCACATGGAAGGTTGTCAAATAGTGTGTGCCACAATCTGTTGACCATATTGTATGATATATGCGCTGTTTTTCATGCTTTCTCCCTCCGAATCTTTTCAATACTTACTCCTTCCGGAAGATGGGACAAAGATAAAAAGCAAGAAGAGCAACTAGCATATCATACAATGCTGCCAACAGACTGTATCACACTCTGTATTGTTACTAAGGAAAAACAAACAAACATGCATAAAAGCAGTCTGTATGCCACTGACTTTCCATGTAAGTCCTAATACGATCATTAAAGTAGTAACATTCGAAATTATATGTCTCTTTTAGTTTCTGCTCGCTTTCAGATGCGGCAAAGTGAAGCGATTGCTTTTGAACGTTCCAATTAAGGCGTTTAGTACTAGAAGTGTTTAAGTCCATTTTGTCTTCTGCTTAAAACCACACAAGATAGGTGAGACATCTGGGGTTTTAAATGAGAAGCACAATGGACTTATGCACTTCTATTCTTTAACGCATCAATTTTAAATCTCTATTCTCTTCTCTCTGCCACGTCTTTTATCAGATACCACTCCAAGCGTCGCCATAAGTACGAAATGGGCTGGGACGAATCGAAATACGAAGAATGGCGAAACTCATCATCGCGATCATCAAGATCTTCTCTTCCTGGTAGTACTACTGGCGGGGCTGGATGCCTACCATGTGGAAGGAGGAACAGACATCATCGGCTGCATCCTGAGCATGCGTAAGTTTCTACAGCTCAACAACAACAAAGCTCTGTAAAAAGTTTTCAGACGTTGTATTTATAAAAGTACTGTACAAATAAGCAAGTAAAATTTCTTCAAGTGCAGCCTAATCTGTTCACGATATCGTCCAATTTCCTCTACCAATGTGTTCCAGAGTCAACGCTTTCTTGCGTATCATTAAGGTTCTCACTAAAGTAAGCCACGTACGAACACGACAAACGAACTTCACTAATGTGCGTGAGACATTTGACGGCAGTGCCAAACCCACGTCATTTTCAGAATCGCGCGGGCTCATTTCAGCAAACAATGCTTGAAATACAGTTACAGTGATTGTTTTTGTTTGATTTTCAGGTTACATGTTCTTTTTGCATAGCAGATGCTTTAGAAATAATCAAAATAAAAAAACATGTAAAGGAAATGAGTAAAAAAATTAAATGAGCCCGCATGAATTTTAAAACTCTTGGGTCTGGCTCTGCCATCCATTGTATTTCGCACATTAGTAAATGGAGATCGTACCATTCACTCGTTCAAATCTTTTGCTACTGAGAGAGCAAGATTAGCTTCTGCTTCATACCAGTTTCTCGTCGATTTTGCGTGACTCCATAAGAGAAATTCCCTGAATCCTGCTCACTACTATAGCAGCAATGCTACTGAATATGCCACAATCTGGTGAACCCAGTGGGAGCCGCTCCTCCTTCTTCTCCTCTCCTTCTCCCTCCCATCTCTTGAAAGCATGGTTTCATATTCTTCTCCTTTTTTTCTTCTCTCTATTCCCAACTTTCAAGCAGGAAGGCTACCAGGAGCCAATCTCTGACTCCCTCAGAGAAGAGTCTGCAATCCTGTTCGTCACTTGGGTCTGCATACAATCCTAAGCAGACATCTCCTGCAATCACAACAGCTGCAGATGCGATTGCAACTACCAGCGCTAGTGTTGTTCCTGCAAAGGTAAGTGTCGAAATTCCACTCAAATAATTGATCAATACTTTGATTCCATTACGACTATTCATTGCTTGAAAAAAATATGACATCAATCATGATTTTGTTGAGCAATTAACACTGCCAGACGATCTTAAAGCTAAAATCGCCTTTTCGCCTTATAAATTGCCTCTCTCTTTTCCAGACCCAGTTTAAGATTCACTGGCAGTGTTAAACCAAAGAGCGTTAATATCAGTGGTGGCTCACGAAATGAAAATCATCTACAAGTAAGACCAGACTTACTCATCTTAATCTTCATTGCTCGGTAGTACTACGATATTGCTTCATTCATTGTTGTATTTATATTCTCATAAACCCACAGAGCAAAATATTTGACCGTGATTCAAGAGCAATTCAATCCATATGCAAGCAGAGTAACAAAGAGATCAGAAATAAAACGATTTCATCTTGTGCTTTTTTAGAATTTATTATTATTGACTCTCTAATTCACAGTAAACAGTAAAAAAATTATCGGCAAGTAATTTCTCTACTGTCATTTCTTTGTTGTGTAACGGTTTTCTAAAAGTACAGCATTAATTAAAGCTCAGTTCAGAACTCATGATAATAGCCGATGTAAGCTAACAAGAGTGTTACCTTAATTATTATGCGAAATATGATTTGTTTACAAACAATCTATTCTCATGAGTTCTGAACCTCTCTGTACATCCATGTCATATTGTTACTTTCTTCATTAGAAAGCTCTCTCCAACCCGTGCTGCCATCTTCCGTTCAATCGTACAGCTTTCTCTTTCCATTTATTCCTTAATGTCTCATCTAGTTTTAGTTACTCCCGCATGGTGGAGACACTAGTAGCTATCTAAAACACGACAAGATAAATGATGAAGCATGGAGAGAAAGTAAATTTTATCTTTTTTTTTCAATTTTTGCTCCCTTATATATTAAATTCTTAGATTGATTTGTTATTCCCTCTATGTCTTACTTTTTTCTTTTTCATTCCGGTTAATATGTATTATTTTCAAACTCCAAAATGGAAAGCAATTTTATAATTTTCATTAGGCCACTATAGAGTGAGAAGAAATAAATCGTCCGTTTAATGTGTAGCATACATTTTTTCTAATATTGAAAACAACGGACCTTAGAAATCTTTCTACCTTAGAAATTTTTGATATTTGCTGCTGAATTTCTATTTAATCTTTTAGTCATGAATTTCAAAGCGCATTTATTACAGTTGAAACATTATTCATCTTAAAGAATGAACTGAACTAAATATTTAACTGAAAAGGCTCAGCATCACAATCACTAAGCCGGAACATGAATAAAATGAACCAATGTATAATTGCAGTGATGTAAAATTTGGGGTATTCATCTTGAAACGACACAACGTAAGCACAACTATAGCATAAGGCGGATCTGAAAGTGGATCTCGTAATATAAATGCTGCAACACTGAGTTTTACACTTCCCATTTTCGATTCATTCTTCCTTTCTCTCTCGAGATGATTACCTTGAAGGTAAGGTGTTACAGGGTAATTTCAGTACACACCATCCACATTCTATTCTAAGTTTAAACTATATTCTATTCAAAATCTCCGATATTTTATTCCGTCTTTGTAAACTAGTGACTGGGGTCATACAGAACACGTTCTCAAAAGTGAACTCAATATATCGAATTAACACTGACAGGGGAGTTCAATGCCATGAGGGCCACACAAATACTTTTGACAGTCATAATGCCAAAATTCTGATCGTGGGATCTCCTCTGTCAGTGTTTAATACACGGATTATTTGCCTTTACGTTTTATTAGATGTTCTATTTTCTGATTCCCTACGAAGAATATTCCAAAAACTATAATAACCGGCGCTTTTATTATTTGCCTTTTTTGCATTGGATTCATCCTAAAGCCAAAAAATACTAAAAAAAATTAATCTTATTCCTTTTGACCAATACGTAATCTGTAGACTTTTAACAGTTTCAACCTTTTCAAAAAACTCGAATTCATATTTTCCTCCGCAACGTTACTGGTTCCATCTCAACATGCACAAGACAAGAAATGCAATATTCCACATTGCATATTCTTGCTGTCCACAAGCTTTTCCGAAGAAATCTAGCCCACAATCACCTGTTTTCTGAGCAGTGCCATGCTTTCGGTTCAAACTCAAATCTCTCTTTTTGCTTTAACACTTACATGGAAAGTTCGTAATCTATAATCTACGTTTATGTTCATGTGTTATATTTTAGGACTTAGTGACAACCACAGAGTAGGATAAGTTAGGATAAGTAAGCGCTTTATTATTCATATGGTGGCCAACTCGCATGTAAGTGTTACGCAGACATTCTATTGTTTGCATCTGTATAGAAGCCCACTTGAAAATATACTAATAGAAACTGAAACAAAACTTGTCACACCTGATTGGTCACGTTGAATAAAGGTAAATTTGTTAACTGTGTCCAAAATTAATTACTACGCTTTATCTAAACTTGAAAGACAGGTGATGCTTTTCCCCCAGATTCACTTAGCAACAGAATGGTTCGTGACATTCTATGACCTTTTAGTACTCACATGGAACGTTCACGCTCCCTAAATTTACGCTTCTAGTTGAGACAACTACTCTTCCGAGAGAGTCATAAACTATTTTAACACTTCATTCAAAACTCTCTTGAGATGGTGAAATAAATTGTTTATACTGTTAACAGTGTCATCGTGTCAGCAATAACTCTTACTGGAGCATTAATGCAGGGAACATCTCTCTTTGGAGCATTAGACACAACTCAAAGACATGCATAAACATGGTCCACATATCATCAGCTTTCAAAGTGAGTGTTAACAATTTCCACTTTAACTTTTTCACATTAACACTGACAGAGGAGATCCTATTGTGGTATGTATATTATGCTTGTTGAAAAGCATTAGAATGACACCTATGCCATGGAACTCCTCTGTCAGTGTTAACAAACATCTCTCGTTCAAACGCTGATAAGAACGAACCACTTTCTAGTTGCCACGTGTACTAGTAAGCAATTGGTTTTAAGTACTGTCCTGCTTCGAACTGCATTTGGCTAAAAACACAACTTGAAATCTGCTAATTAGATCAATAAAACGTAACTACAGTACAGTGAACCTCCATCCACTTCAATTGAATCATTTGAATATCAGGAATGAAGCTGAAAAAGCATGGTAGGATACTTCTGTCTCAGAATCTCTTAGGGCAAGATAGGCGCATTTGGGAGTACAAGCTCTACTATATCATAACTCATTTCGATTTTGACATGGTCTATTGCAGAAGCTTTTGCATTACAATTGAGGCGTTGCATGCTAAACTACCTAAGTCCAACGAGGTTCACATTTAAAAGCGCCTATGTGGTAAGTAATGCAATGTCACTTTGATGCTTTCATATTCAAAGCTGTATGAACTTAGGCACTTTTAGCATGCAATGTATGAGGTTAATTGATTTGGAATATAAATTATACCTCTTATTATCCCGAGTTCGCGTTATAATAAAAGACAGCTATATGTTTGCAGAATATTGAAGAGAAGAAATACAAGAGAGAAGCGTATGATGTTGTTGTTGAGAGATCTGATAATCGAATGAGCTCCTGTCTTATATTTGTCTTCTCTTATATACGGTGATTTTATTATAATTATAACTTGTTCAGAAAAGGCGGAAATAATAACAAGCATGAATCCAGAATGTTCTGTACAGCGCGATATGTTTTGAATGTTCTTATAAATGCTTCAATTGTAAAAAGGTCAAATGCATTATTTTTATCTGCCACATGTACTGGTATTCTATTGGTTTTAAGTGCCATCCCGTTTCAAACTGCGTTTTGCTAGAAATACCACTTGAAACCTGCTAATTAGAGCAATAAAAAGTTACTACATTACAGCAAAATTATTTCCACTTCAATTGAATGATTTCAGTATCAAGTATTCTTAGACTTCGAAAAGAGAGAGCTGGACAAACTGATGTTGCTGCTGTTGCAGATCCAAACAGCCTCTATGACATTCGACACGTTTTAACTATGTGAATTTTTGAACTTATCTGTTGTAGACACTTTTCTGTGAATCCGAAGTGCTGACAGGTTTAACACTGACAGGGGAGTTTCATGGCGTGGGTGCCATGCTTATGTTTTTCGACAAGCGTAATATACATATCACAATAGAATCTCCTCTGTCAGTGTTAAAGAACCAATTTATATTCTCCACGCGCACATGTAACTGGAAGCTATTGGTTTAAGTACCGTCCTGTTTTTAACCACCATTTGGCTAAAAACACAGCTTGAAGTCTGCTAATTAGCTGAATAAAATGTTATTACAGTACATCGAACTTCAATTCAATCTCAGTGGTGTGATTTGGATATCGTATGCTCACCGACTCCACTTCTGTGGTGGGATTGGGATATCAGTTATCACTAACTAGACTCTAAATTGAGGACTGCAGTTATCTTTTATCAAACTTAATTGCAGTTGATCATTTTTATTATCAATAAAACTTGAATTGTCCATATGTCAGCTACGAGTAGTCTAATACACATATGTTTCTTGAGTAACCCGATGTGAATATTCGCGTTTGATAATTCATGGTAAACTTCGCTTTCCACTAACAGGGAAGTTCCATGGTATGGGTGCCACACTAATGTATTTCAACAAGCTTAGCCTGCATACTACAATAGGATCTCCTCTGTCAGTGTTAACCTCTCTGCGAATAACTACAAGAGTTGTATAATTAACACTGACAGAGGAGATCCTATTGTGGTATGTGTATTACGCTTATCAAAAATCATTAGTGTGACACCCATGCCACGAAACTCCCCTGTCAGTGTTAAATCGTCAACAATGAGTTCCGTTTCTACGACTCCACGAATTGAGGTGTACAGGTAGATTCGCCAAGTGATGTAGATGTGAAACACAATTGAGGCTTTTAGGACTAGAAGTGGCAAAGTCCAAAGCCTCGCAATTAAAACAACACAAGTCTCATGATTTTGACTGTTGCTTATGCTGTGTTCATTGTGAACCGAAATGGACTTAGGCACTTCTAGTCCTAAACGCCTCAATTGAGATTTAGATGGAGCTGCAAAATAATCAGCATAACTGGTATGCCTGAAGGTAGCATCTGAAGAACCACTGAGTATGAGTTTTAAGCATGGTTTTGTGATTTTGGTATCATTAAAAATTTAAACTTTGTCTATGCAATATTGCAGAACCATTACACCACGGAGGCGACTTTCCGTAACAACAACTTTAATGAATCTGCCAATACTAGAATCCAGCAGCATATTGTGCTCTTCCACCTTCCTACCAGTAATTACACAAGTTGCCTAATTGAATCATTAGCAGGTATGTTCAAGTGTTGGGTTGTTCTTGGAAATCAATATTTGATTAAATATCGGTCAGACTTTGGCTAATTGAATTTGTACCCAGACTGATACTAGAAACGTCTGGAGAAAGATCACCTGGAAACAACGATTTCTAGGCCATCGTTTCTCAATCTTTGTCTACTCATTGCGCACGAAGTTGCCATTGCAAGAACTTTTTGAGCACTATATGAAGTTAATGTATCGATTTTTACAATACAAACCTGAAAATCTGAACGCTTCATTGCACATCTAGAGATCTCTCATTGCGCACCAGTGCACAATTGCACACCAGTGTGCAAGTGCACACCAATGCGCAATTGCGCACAGTTTGAGAAACAATGTTCTAGGCAACCTCCGAATTGCTCCACACTCCTCCTAACTATGATTAACACTGACAGATGATCTTAAACTGGGTCTGATAACGAATAATGCAAATTAAAAAGCAAAAAAAGCAAAAAAGTGATTAAAGGCGATTTTGCCTTTAAGATCGTCTGGCAGTGTTGCAATGTAAGTTTTATGTGATAGAATGCTTCACACTAAAGCAACGTTTCTAGGTAGAAGAATGATTAGAGCGTACTTTATTTTTCCATTTCACTTTAGACTTGACTAAGAATTAGAATTGGGAAACAATTAACTGAAAGTGTGCGCAACTAATGATTCTTAGCCAACATCTTCTAGAATCTACATCGTCTTTCTAGAATATTCTATGTCTATAAAACCCTACATCTAGAATCAACAACTTCCTTTTCCTGGTCCCTTTTCTGAAAGGTTCTCACTAAATCATACAAGATGTCACACACAAACATACATAAACATGGTCTGTAGGTCACGAAATTCCCATGTAATTGCCATATGATTCCTTTGTGATACACATATCACATGCAGCACATCCAGCTTTCAAGAAGAATAATCACGATGAATTTTATCGAATGACGATAGCCTGATCGGACACGGCAACGTAGTGTTCTTGTATTACTCAACAATGCACCATTTCTGCTATGTTAATTAAGAAAACAATAACGTTTCTCTGATCACAGTTAAAAATCATATTAAACATTCACGAGCTTGGCAATTTAAATTCTAAATCCCTTTTCAATATTATTGTGAAACTGTGCCGAAATATATTCAATTTTTATATTCCCTATTGCTACATCAGTCTCTAAATAGAAACAAACGTAACTCATACTGGGAAAATTAATTTTTATAGCAAACATTAATCCATGGCTTTTCTCTTTCCATCTAATCCTTCCATATACGTCAGCACGTTTTGATAGTTTAACTCTAACATGTGAAGTTCGTGGCATAGAGACCACATTTAGACATACTTTTACATTCCATCTGAGGCCATAGTGAGAACCTTGCATGTGAAGTTTAACACTGACATAGGAGATCCTATTATTGAATGTATATTACGCTTGTCAAAAAGCATTAGTGTGGTACCTGGGCCATGGAACTCCCCTGTAAGTGTTAATACTGATAGGTGAGTTACAGTCAAGGATTGAGTTAGGTCGAGGATTGCTACACTCTAAGAAACAAACTTTTGACTTTGAGACGATAAGAACACACATGTTAGTGTTAGCCACCGTAAGCACAGCAGTGAATGCTTTCTCTATTATCAGTCTTACCAATGATTACGAACTCAAGCTTTCTCTGTAACTGTCTTACCAATGATTATGAACTCAGGCTTTCTCTGTAACTGTCTTACAATGACTACAAACTCAGGCTTTCTCTGTTACTGTCTTTCCAATAATTACAAACTCAGGCTTTCTCTGTTACTGTCTTTCCAATAATTACAAACTCAGGTAGAGACAGGAGCGTGCATCAAAGTGTAGCCTTTCCACTTCTGAATTGATATGTCCAAAAGTTTTTATTTGAAAGGTTAAAGTAACGAGGGGTTAATCATGAACTGCAAAACAGGTAAATGTTGCGCCTCCAGGCAGCTTCATCCCAGCGCAGCCGAGATTCTGGTTCAATTTCACTTGAATTTAAAAACACGTAAATCACTGCTATTACAACACGGTTTTCTCTACCACTAGTGAAGAAGCTCTGAAATTTTTGCTGATGTTTTCATGCATTACTTTAATTGTCTGATGACAACTTCCAATATGAACTGGTTAACACCGGCCACAATACGAGAGCAAATAGAATTAAGGGGAAAACACACCAAAATCTTAGCGTAGCTAAGGAACACTTTTCAATTATAATGTTTTTTGTTGTTTTTGTCTTCTAGAGCCAAAGAATAAAAAAATCATGAAAACTGACAAATTCTAGGACATAAAAAAAACTCTCAGTTTTTTTCCAGGAACAAGTTAAAAAATTTATTTTTAAGAGCGCCTTAGCTATGCTAAGCCCCCGGTGTGTTTTCCCCTTTTGGTATGAGTGGTCCTCATTAAGAAACTCTTCACTACGCTAAGTTTTCTGGTGTGTGTTTTGCCTTTGCTAGTAGAAATGCCCACTGTACTGAAGTATTTTTTCTCTCGTAAAGCAGTCGCGCCATATGTAGAGTAAACTGAAATGCGATCAGAATAAGATTGTCAATAAAAGCTGAATGGAGATTGGTCTCACGTGTTCAAATAACAATCTGTTTATGAGTGGAGCTTTTGCAACTGCATTACTGTCTGCCAAGTCAATGTTCCAATGGTCTTACAACATACTGCACAGCAAAGTCTATGCAACACTAAACATTTATGTATTTAGGATCTTCTACATTCATTGTATCAGTAGGAGTACATAAATGTGAGCATATCGGTACAGTATAGAGTGCTGTATTCTTATTTTTTGGCCACGAATTGTACTACCTTTGTGTTCCAAAGACTAAGTTGGTTTTAAATCTACACTATTAAGTCTGCATATTTGTTGTTTTTTCATTTAATATTGTACTTTTTGTGTTAAACAGATTCACGGTTGCAAAAGCCTTACTCTTTCATCGCATGCTGCTTGCTTCAGTCAACAAATACAAAATATGATGATTCTCAGAACAAGATCAAAAGAGAAATGATTGAATGAGCATTTTGCATGTTTGATGAGAATAAATCTGATGCCATTGTAGTTTGGATTTAAATAATAATAATTTATCTAAATGAATTTCCCTCTCTCCTAGAAAACGTATTGCCTGAGCATCTAGAATTAATTTCAGGAAGTGCTTTTCACTCAAGATTGATTGCATAAAATGGCTATCTATTTTTGTCTCTCTTTTATATCATTTAATCTTCATTCAGTCTCTCTTCTCATATATTTTTTTGTTGTTCGAACACTTTGTATCAGTTTTGGCAAAAGTGTTTTCTTAAATCGATCTATAAATGCTAACGTAGCTCAGCGTTCCCTGTGTAAATATTGTTGTCTATTACCAGGCTCCTATATATAATTTGAGCACTTTTTCGCATTTCGTTGCATTATGACAGATGTCCTCAATTATTTTGAAAGCAACCAGAGTAGTAGCATGTGACAGCTATTTTCTGCTATTTTATATTTTACTCTTGTTATTACTATTTTATTATTTGTACTATGTTTTTTTTTCTTTTTCAGAACCTAAGCAGTTAACCTAAGCGCTTTACCTGAGCAACTTTTGTACATGTTTTTTTATATTTTAATCTACCTGAGCAGATAACCTCAGTGCCTAACCTGAGCGATTTTTGTACTATGTTGTTTTCTTTTTTTTGGAACCTAAGCATTTAACCTAAGTGATTTCTGTGTTCATGATACAAAAACTACTCACATAAAGCGCTTAGGTAAAATGCTTAGGTTCCCAAACAAGGAAAAAATATAATACAGAAATCGCTCAGGTAAAGTGCTTAGGTAAAGCACTTAGGTTACGAAAAAGAAAAAATCATAATACAGAAATCACTTAGGTTAAGTGCTGAGGTTAACCGCTAAGGTTCAAAACATAGTATAAATAATAAAATAGTAATAACAAGAGTAGATAATAAAAAAGCAGAAAATAGCTGTCACATGCTACTACTAACCAGTGTAGGTTATCTCATTTTACCTTTTACGATTTGATTTTCAATTGTGGAGAAAAATGCAGCATGAGTGCTAACTCGATGTATGGAACACACAAGAGCATAAGCAAGGGCACAATTAAGCAATTACATAACGAAAATACAATACGTATGAACGAATATAAGTGAAAAAAGGGCTGCGCACAGCACCACCAGACATCCCCCGGATATCAACCTGTAAAGGTCATGTCACGTGAGATAACGAGTAATACTCCATGACGGCACTAAATCCTAGCTGGATATCCATGCAGTTCGTACATGATATGAGTACAAAAAAAAACTATGTGGAGCTTTCGGGAATATTCAGTGTAACAGATCCGAATAGCTGAGGAGTTTGTATCTATGTGGATGGACTGGATATCTCGTAATAAATATATAATTATGCTATGTTGTAACACTCTTTACAAACAGGTAATAGCCCATGACGCTATGTGGAGCTTTCAGGAATATCCACTGTTACATATCTGTGTATCTGAGTAGTAGTTTTCCACAAGCCGTTTCCTTTGGCAAGGATGGATCAAGAGGCTATTTAAAGGGAGGCTTCTCCTCCTCAATCATGAACAAAAACTGAATAACTTTGAGACAATTAGGACCGATTTTTCACATGCTGCAGGGCTAAACACGAAGGAAACGTGACAATTTTTTCGCCAAAATGTGGGTCAAATTGTAAATTTTCCGCTCACAAGATCTGTTCCTCATTAATCGGCTGGTTGTATCCGATTAAAACATTCTATTGTTTGCGCCACAATCTGATGAGAGTGAGTATGCATCTTTTCCCTCAAACTGTCCTTCTCTGTGTGTGATTGTGTATTCAATTCTTTCCACAACGTCTCTCGGCCACTTTCCACTAAAATTCAGCAGTGAAAAAATGATGGGAAGAAGAGTGAGACAGAATCAGTTCACATGTCTCTCACTGTGAACTTTTTTGTAGATGTTCGCCGTAAAAAAGCCAAATCCTAACTTCAGTTTGTGATACAAACTTTTTAACCTTTCCAACAAAAGTTAAATACGCTTTTTGCACTCCAAATAATGCAACTGTCTCAGCAATCCCACTTGCAGGAAAGTTCATTCACGGACAGTGAATTTCCCTTGTTTCATATTTTCCTGGAGCCGTGAGTTCTGTTTCTGTTGCTATTTGCGGCATTCATCTACGTGGTTTTCCTTTGAACTTTTCACACTGGACACCACTAGATATAATGGTTAACCCTCACACGGGAAGTTGTCATATGAGCATAACATGAAACCAGGAGTGTATAAAGTTTTGGGGGATGTATAGTAAGCTACAAAGTAAAGTTTTGAGAGTGTATAAATTTTCCAACCTTTATTCACTCTTTTTGAAACACGTGAGCATGCATAAACGTCATTAATAAACACGAACGTCCATTGTAAGTGTTAATCAGTTGGTTAATTAGTGTGACATATCGCTAGCAAACAGTTTGCAACAATTTACTGCATCATAAGACACAATAATCTCTTTGCTCGTTATATTCACGTCATTGGAATGGATATTTTGGGGAAATGGTTGACACTCGCATGGGAGGGCCGTGGTGCATATATCATATATATGCATATTTTGTGTACCATCATGTACTCTGGAGATGCCCTTTTGTGTGAGTGTTAACATTGACAGGGGAGTTCCATGGCATGGGTGCCACAGCAATGTTTTTCGACAAGCGTAATATACATACTACAATAGGATCTCCTCTCTGTCAGTGTTAACAATGATGAAATGTCACTCATAAATAGCTATCATATTATGACGACTTTTAGATGCTAACTGAGGCACTTGCAATTAGAATTGGCTAGCTTTTATAAGTCCAGAACTCAGAGCACACCTAAGTTTCATAATCTCTTTCTTACTTTCTTTCCTTCTCTCCTTCTCTTGCAAATAACATTTGTAAGAATAACATTGAATCTCATTTCTTTAGACAGAGTCTATTATGGTGGAATTTAAAAAATGAAACGTTTTGGATATAGGTCAAGGGGAAAAAAATATACTTCTATTCCACGCGGTTAAGTTATTGTAAAAACCAGAAAGAGGAAACAAAATGGAAAGTGTGAAACAAAAAGAACAACAGAAACAATTTCAAATCCCAGCAGGGACTTCATCTCTATTGTTTTCCTAAATGACATTTTCTATTCATTGCAAACTTAGAAGGTATGTGACTACCTAGATGATTTTTTGAAGAGACAATAATCTTACAGCTTAGCACTCACATTGAATTGTTGTCATGATGACATTCTAAGATGGAACATATGAATGCTTATAAAAGTGGTATACATAGCACAAATTTACCATATGAGTAATTAAGGGAGCAGGACCTATCATGGTAGCAGTCCTAACATGGCAGCAGTTAATATTAACAGAAAAACAACAACAATCATTATTATTTTTTGCTGCAGCATGTAAACAGCAGCAGCATGGAAGCAGTAGCAGTCATTTAAATGTTCTATTGGAATATTGTAAATAGTAGAAACTGCTGTATGTTAAGGCTACTGCCATGATAGGTCCTGCTACCCTATAATCTACTGATACGTAAACTTTATTTTTATCACTCACTCGCTGAGGACAATAGAAGTTTTCTTGATCTTTATGGCAATGAACAGCGCTCCACGAAAATGTATCCGTTGGCATTTGAGGTATTAAATTCAATATGTTCCACAATCCATTCAGCCTCCCAATTAACACTGCCACACGATCTTAAACTGGGTCTGATAACGAAAACAGCAATTTAAAAGGCGAAGAAGGCGATTTTGCCTTTAAGATCATCTGGCAGTGTTAAATGTCCACAAATATAAATGAATGCCAATGAACATGTCTGCTTTTAGTTTGCGCTTTCACGACTGAACGCCTTCTCTATTTGTAACACCTGGCTGTCACAGTTTTTAATTCTTCCAATTGATTACACGCTTCGTGATATATTAGCTGTGATGCATACTGTATGATTTAGCGACAAAACGTAGGTCATTGTTGAATCATCAGAAAGTAAAGGTAAACTAAACGTTAGACAATGAATAAAAAATATTATTTAGATTGAAACATATTACAAAAAATCTGTCAATAAGCAATTAGTGCACACATGCTATAAACGTCAATAGTTTGCTACCGAAACGCGCCACTTCTTGGCTCGCTTCTTATTTTTTGTCAAACAAATCGTCTTGGCGTTCAGTTTAGAAAAGTTGCCCCGAAGTCACCAACCCAAAACAAATGTTTTGAGTTGGCAGCCCCCTGGAAAAAGTACTTGACAACCCGGATGGGATAATTATTCTATGTTATACAAAATGGCCTCATTCTGTTCTGAGGCTTCAAGAGGTGAAGATTGAGGTCTGCTCTGCCACTGCTCTAAACTACTTTGGATAAATGTGAGTTATAACCCAGTGTATGTTAACTTAAGCTTGCCTACTCCAACCTGCTGTAACCCAAGTGAATAATAAAGGAGACAGTGATTTGCATTGCATACTTAACTAAATAGAATTTAGGATTTAAGGATTTCAGATATCAAACTTATCAGAAGAACAGTTTGATATCACAAATATGGATATGTGTCATATGAGGGCCTTCATTGGCACTGTCACCTCATTATACATGTGTGTGTGTTATGGTTTTTCTTTTTTGTGTCTTGGCAAATTGTAACGTCAAGATACAACTTATTCTTAAAGTTGTCCCACACTTGTTGAGTGCTATACTGGCCTCATGACATAACTTTAAAACCTTTTGTATCTGTGAACGCCGAGACCCAGTACGCTCAATGGATCGTACTGAGTAATAGCCACATTAGACACTTTATTGTTTTTTCGGACATTAATAAGTTCATTTTTTCTTTATTTACTTCACGCCGTACTGATTTATTTGTTGGGGGCATGCTACCGAAACGCGCCACTTCTTGGCTCCCTTCTTATTTTTTGTCAAACAAATCGTCTTGGCGTTCAGTTTAGAAAAGTCGCCCCGAAGTCACCAACCCAAAACAAATGTTTTGAGTTGGCAGCCCCCTGGAAAAAGTACTTGACAACCCGGATGGGATAATTATTCTATGTTATACAAAATGGCCTCATTCTGTTCTGAGGCTTCAAGAGGTGAAGATTGAGGTCTGCTCTGCCACTGCTCTAAACTACTTTGGATAAATGTGAGTTATAACCCAGTGTATGTTAACTTAAGCTTGCCTACTCCAACCTGCTGTAACCCAAGTGAATAATAAAGGAGACAGTGATTTGCATTGAAAAGGTCTGCTGTTTTAATTCGGGATTTACACTATAATTTAAACCGAGGAAAATGTGTTGATTAGCATACTTGCAAGAACTCTACAGGCACTCTGGGCAAGGTAAAGCTAATAAGTTTTTGTAAGGCCGTACGTGTTTTGGACGCATTAATCTCGCAAAAATAAAACAAAAGAGAGCATAGCAGTGCACATGTGTGTCGAATGTAACAAGAGTTGGCAGGTGATTTGACAGCTTTCCAGCACAGTGGGATCCGAAGCTTGGAATTCACGTGACTTGAAGTCGCGGC
>JADMIO011301955.1_pt1 | contig 57112 bp, 51 predicted proteins | sample 8958161 | NCBI WGS metagenome assembly JADMIO01 (sample SAMN16585339, study PRJNA669376) | soil metagenome | isolation source: Crop rotation soil | place: USA: Cullars Rotation, Alabama | collected 2011 | reverse complement strand
GACGAAAGGCCCAGTCTTTCGACTGAGCCTTTCGTTTTATTTGACCATGTTGGTATGATTTAAATTAATACGACTCACTATAGGGTCAGTGCGGCCGCGACTTCAAGTCACGTGAATTCCAAGCTTCGGATCCCACTGTGCTGGAAAGGTCCATGTTGAAACTTGTAGTTTCACATGCCCATCACAGTTACGACATGTATGCTAGTTTGAGGCCATTTACGCATTGGAGGATTTCAACCCGATTATGCAGTTAGCTGCGCGGCTTAACCTCGCGTTGAGCTTCCCCTAAATAACTGATATTCCATTGTACTCTCTCTCAATAACCTCGAGTATTTTGACCATACGGCCAAACGCGCGGGCGACTTGGTCCCGCTACCCACCGAAGTTGGAAGCCTTCCAATTTCTCCATTCGACCTGTTGCTACCGACCTCCTTGATCAGCAACACCACGAGGCGCCTAGCAAGGCAGTAATTGACCAATTGACCGGACATTAGTCTACTCCCAGTATCTGATGACGCACAATGAATTTCAACGAATGCTGCGCAGGGACCATCTCTTGCGAAAAACAGTCGGGAATCGGCACAAAAATTTGGTTTTTCAAAACAAGAGGTGCCTTTTCAATCGATAGCATACCTGTGCGCTTATGCAGCTCCGTTTCACCGATCAGCTCCTCAAACTGAATGTCGTAATAGATAACAGCAGATCCAACGCTATAGAATAAATACCCAGCTCGGTGCCCACCCCAAGAGAAATCTGTTGACGGGCTCCGCTCTAAGAAAATCCTCCTATACAATAGGTTGGCATCCGCAGCAAACGCTAAGTAGTAACCTGACAGACCAAAGTCAGGCGCCACATCCACAGCAGATAGAATCTTTGCGTCAATCTCAAGATCCAACATCAGCGTACTAACCTGCTGACGTAAGCCGTCGGTTACGTTTGGTTTAATCTGAAACAGGGCCAAATTGATTCGCTCTGATACAATCACTACATCGCGAGTGCTCACGGAAGTAAAAATCGGACTCCCAATAGATCTACCTCCGAGAGTGGCGGCAACAACCTCCGGAGAGGACCGGGTAATATGCGCCAACTCGCGAATTCTGCCTACGTCCCGTGGATCTATTTGGTAGTATTCAACTGTAGATTGGACCATCCTGAGTAATGCGTCGAAGTCGCGGCGGCGCAGTTCAGGAAAGGACGTCTCTAAATGAGGCAAAATAGAATCGCGAATAAAGACATCCAGGATGCTATCAAATGACAGCCTTCCTCGAAGTGCGAGAAGACGCTGGATATTAGGGTGGCGGAAGTCAACAAAAAGGACCTTATCCTTACCAACTTCTTCCCGTGGGGACCAAAGCATGGCACCGTGAGAAAGTTCACCTGCGATGACATGCAATCCAGCAATAAGGAATTGACGGTTTAACTTATTCAATAACTGGTATTTCAGTGCCTCTTCAGGCATTGACAGGGTTTCCGTCAGTCGAAAGCAAGTGATAGAATCATCAAGCTGAACACCATTACAGTAAAGTTCGATATAGCGGCGCTCGACCTGTGCGCGGCTCGGATCAGTTGAAAGTACAACTACCGTCTTTTTTTGATCTAAATATGTCTGGCCGACTGCTGGATCATAACCCGTTCGTGCAAAAAAGATCCGATCTTTGGGAGAATCCTTCAAGGAATCAAGTCGGATGCGATTTTCAGATCCGTGTACCCTGACCGTACTCGTGCCAACAAGGTTCCACTTCTCAGTTTGCACGACGTATCGATAGTATGACGAAAAGCAATCCGGTAATGTTTCATCTCGGGATATGTAGAGTGCAATACCACTTTCGATTGCTCCAATGAGATTTTGCATCAACGTTCGACTTTCGTCAGTGACGGCCTCGCGGCCAGCCGTAGACCTAAGCACTGGACTATCGACTACGCCTCCAAGTCCGAAAACGGATGTCAATGGCACCTGCGCTAACATAAATCCATGCTGATAGGCCCACAAACCTCGGTCACGATTGTTTAAGACGCCACGGATATCTATTGCTTCGCCCTTCCATGCTGCGGATACAACTTCAATCTCCGTCCTGCCGTTGCGTTCTGCCCGTACCCAGATTCTAGCAATTAACGAACCATTCTTAACGTCAATCAAGGAGCCGTGATCGCGATGCACGGATGGAAACTCCTGTTTACTAATGAGCTTTCCTGCAATTTGGACAGGGACATCTAAGAAGCGAACAATCGGCTGTAAGTAGCTGGATACCTGAGCAATACTGATGTCCGTAGTGATAGTCCCGGTAATCCTAGTCCCCGGATCAAAGTCGCTCGGACCAACACCATAAAAGACACAGTCTCGCTTTGCCGAGAGTTGCTTTCGCTCGGCGAAGCAAGCAACTGATTCCGAAGCTGAGTGAGTCTTCGTGACTACTTCAACACGCGAGCAAATGCCAAAGTTGGCCATTCCACCTATGCCAAACGTCCCTACTACACCGGCTGAACGTGCTTCTTCTGTATGCTTGCCGCTCCTGCCAATACTCCAAAAGAATTTGGCCAAGTCTTCCCTTGTCATTCCAATTCCGGAATCGCGTATCGACAATAGATTTCCTTCGAGCGTGATCGTGATCGTGTGTTGTCCGATATGTCCTATCTTTCTTTCTCGGAACAATTGCACTCGTACAGCATCAAAAGCGTTCTGGACGTTTTCTCTAATGAAGGCAAATGGAGATGTATGGATCTCCCGAGCGAGAATTGACAAAACTCGATCAAGATCGATTTCAATTGGATGTCCTTGGTCGGTCAACGCACACTCCTCCCCGCTGTCCTCCAGAACTCCGGAAAACGTCGCACCGCCTCTCGTTGAAAAATGATAGCCCCGGAATCTTTGTACCGGGAACAATAGTCGACCATAATTGCGTTAGCAGTTTCGTATTGTTGCACATGCAAGGATGCAAGAATACCCTGCTCACACTCAACCCGGGATAAGTGCGTTGGATCGATGCTCTTCAAAAGAGCGCTGATTTCCGCCCACCTGTTCTTATCTGCAAGCGCAGCCACCTCTTGTTCGCGTGATCCTGGCTGCACGTCGAAATGAACGTTCGGGGGATTGGCAGCATCATTGTCAGTGCTGGAATCGAAGACGGGCGATGCGCTTGCTAAACTCTCAGGAAAGAGAATCGATGCAACCACCCTGTCGAGATTGAGTAGAAGATAATCGATCTCCGGAGAATTGATATGAGTCCTGAAGGACTCAATAAGGTTTGCGTACCGTCTACTCGCACTCTCGATGTCTCCATCAATTGTTAATTGTTCCCTTTGCTCGTTGGCGGCATCTAGCATCTGGCGTATTCTAGGTGATGCTATACGGAGTATTGCCAGATTTAGAGGAGGCGCCTTCGGATCTAAAACATTGGGACCATGAGAGTAGATGTTATATGTTACGCCAACAAGCCACGCTGCTCCAATACATGATTCAAGGCGCAAAATAAGCTCACGTGGAAGATCCCGAACACTGGCAGAGTGACTAGATGGAGTGATGCCAGCTGATGCAAGAAAACCGTTCCATCGGACAAGGTTCATAAGAAAGGAAGCCGCGTTTCTAACTCCATAGCGTCTCCATGCCCGCTTTGCCTCGCCGTCGAGGATCCGTTTTTCTTCATTTGACCGATCCGAGATCCCACGCAAGATTAGAAAGGGAATAGGGTGAATTCTTTCTACTGCCGCTAACGCGACACCGGCCGCTTCCATATCAATCGCGGCGAACTTTCGATTGATCCGCCTCACCTCGGCGACAAAGCTGCTCGATGCTGCGACGATGTTCCCAGAAGCTATGGGGCCAATATGTAATGATGGCGGCGGCAGGCAGACTTGTTGTTTGTTAGGTAGGTCGATGTTCTGGTAGTCTTCGCATGCTTTCTGCTTCCAATCGGAGAATGGATCACCACTTGCGAATTCGAAATGAGTGATGGCCTCACGAATCCGAAACTCGAGCGGCCAGTGACGGCCCGAGTATCTAACATCGTAACCCGTGCCCACAGTTTCCGCTTTTGCGTTGGCTTGAAACTCGTTAATTTCGTCCGCTACGACGACGTCTCCTACATTGATATCGCCGTCCAAAGACCCACCGGTTCCAATCAAGGCGACTAAGGAAACCTCGACGAAGTTAAGTAGTCGATTAACCGCTTGGACGGCCGGCAGTGTCCCCATTTGATCGATCAGGCAGCAAATTACGGATGTGTCCCCGAAGTCCAGCCGATAAAAATAATTCCCCTCGTACGAAAAGGATTCGAGTTGTCGCGCTATCTCAGTAATGTACCGGTACTCTTCCTTTAGCGGCACGATTATGCCAATATTGAAGTGTGGTCGCGCCTTCATCGAAAAAAGCTCATCTCAGGCATTTGGTGCTGCTGGCCTTAGGACTTTCAAAGTGTTGGCCGATCCCGTATGGTCAAAATATTTGAACAGACGCTGAATCAACAACATGCGATGATGGATGTTCTCGATGAACGTCCGCCACGTAGCTCGTCTCCTGGCATATGTAACCGGGCTGGTTAACCAAGAACTCCTTCTAAAGAACGAATATCTGGTGGCAGAGAACCGGATTCTACGCTCACACCTGCCGAAGCGACTGCGGCTCAATGACGCAGAGCGCTCCACGCTGGCGGAAGTTGGCAAACAGCTCGGCAGAAAGCTTCTGAGCTGGTGGCCTGCGTCGCCAAACCCGATACCATTCTCGCCTGGTATCGCAGGCTCACTGCCGAGAAATTCGATGGTTCCAAACATGGAGATATCCGGGGCACCCGCCGGTTACACCGGAGGTCGAGAAGCTGGTGGTGCGGATGGCCAGAGAGAAATCCTGGTTGGGGTCACGACAGGCTCGTTGGGGCTCCTTTTCAATCTGGGGCACAACCTATCAGACCAGACCGTGGGCAATATCCTGCGCCGCCATGGCATTCCGCCCGCCATGAAACGGCAGACCAATACCACCTGGAAGGATTTCATCTCATCGCATATGGCTGTCCTGGCCGGCGTTGATTTCTTTACCCGCGAAGTGCTCACCTGGCGTGGGTTCTTGACCTACTACGTTCTTTTCTTCTTACATTTGGAGATTCGCCGAGTCACCGTGGCAGGCATTACCCGGCATCCGACGGAGGAATGGATGCAGCGTGAGTTTTCGGCAGGCGTGCGTAAGCTGTCAGCTGCGGCATTTTTAGGCCAAATCGGCGGTTACAAATCGCACGTACCAGTGCGTCGTCTGGGCTGATTGGTTCAAAGTCGGTCATTTGCTACCGAACGCCTTCCCCATTTCCGTTCCTGGCACCTGAGCCGTGCGCTTTCGTTCGACCACCTCTTCCAATTGAGCCAATGCCGGTCCGGCCCGACCGATCTTGTAATCATCCCGGAAAAATCCCTGAGTCAAGCCTAAAGTTTCTGTCTGAGGTGGACGATAGATAGGCGTAAGAAGAATAACACTAGGAGAATTTTATGTTCAGAACCTCAGAAGTTACTAGCGCTTTGTTCGTCCTGATGTGTATGCAGGCTTATGCACTAACGCCGGCCCCTCTCTTCGCCGATATGCCGGTTCGAGTCCAGCCGGCTCAAGCCCTCTCTCCGGAGTCGCTAGAAGTCGGTCATTACATTTACTTCCAGGTGTCAGACGCGGTTTGTGGCGACTCCTTCGCGATTGCGCAAGGAGCCGATGTCATTGCTGAGATTACAGATCTACACAAGTCCTTATTGGGTCGAATCACTGCGATCGAAATCCGGTTCCTCTACATCCGGACTACTTCCGGCGAACACGTCCCGGTCTATCGGAGCCGCTATCTCCAGACCGATTGGAAGGTCCGCCTGGTGAGGGGAACCATACCATTCCGAACCCAAGCTACGGTGTTCGTGAGTAGAGATTTCGCAGGCAATACCTCGGTCACGAATGAATCCACTCGCCGGGAGCGATCGATCATGCCACCAGTTCGCTGGAATGTCTCCCGGTAGTTCCGCCGGTGAAGTTTCCGGCAAAAGGATGCGCAATCAGAGATTTTTTGTAAAGTTCCAGGGCATCCAATCTTTTGGGGATCGGGCCAGAGCGTCGGCATTGCGCTGAAGTGCGACCAGGTAGGAGAACGAGTTCACGCCGTTCAACTCGCAGGTGTGAATCAGGCTCATGAACAGATCCCCGACCTCGGCTCCATGGAGCGTGCGGTAGAACAACGCGTTTTTGCGATGCAGGACCGCGCGCTTCAGTGCCCGTTCGCAAACGTTGTTGTCCAGTGGGGCTCCAGGCTGACGCAGAAACAACGTCAAAGCCTTCCAATGCCGCTGGAAATACTGAATCGCCTTCCCCAGCCCTGAGTTTGGCTCTGCCTTGCGTTCACGAATCTGTTCTTCAAACCAGACTGCCAGCGATTCCATTAACGGGCCGCTGTGCGTCTGGTGATAGTGCAGCCTCGCTACGGGCGAGAGCTCGTTAGTTCGGGCCTTGGCGTCGTTGACGTACACGCTACCCAAGGTCTCCAGCACGTACCGGCATTGATCGGGAAATGCTCCCGCCACATCCACGAACTGGCGCCTTCCATGAGCCAGACAGTTCGCCACCAGCAACTCCACGCCCTCGCTCAGTTTTGGCGTGTTCCGCGATAACGCATCGCACATCTGTATCGGCTCGGGTAAGTCAGCCGCCCGTTTCTTCAGCACCACACTCAGATTCTCGCCCGCATGCTCGCGTCCAGTGAAGAACAGCGCTATGCACCGCCCCTCACCTACGCTCACCACACCAGTTGTGAACACGCCCGTTCGCTCGTCGTCCGGCGGTCGCTCCATCTTCAGCACCCGCATGCCCGTGTCGTCATTGTGGAATAACCCATCCGATGCCGCCTGCCGGATCAATTCGTCCCCCGCCGGCTTGGCTAACTCGGCTACGTCCTCAACGATCTCCCACTGCGTCGAGGCCGGCAGCGGAATTCCCAGTTGTGTTTCCAGCTTTTCGATGCGCGCAAACGGCATCCCGCTGCCGTACTTCAACTGCGCGATCATCGCGCCCGCCGTCTCATCGAACTTTTCCGGCCCCACTCCCTCTGGTTCCGGAGCCGTGAACACCTGTCCACAGCCATTGCAGCGCATGCGCTGTAGTTCGTACACCGTAGCATCTAGCGGAGCCTGTCCCGTGATCCGCACCAGCGGCTTGTGTTCCTTCTGCTCATACACATTACCCGCATTACACTCCGGGCACCGGTCGCCGTGTTTCAATTCCGGATGCGTGACCACCACCTTGTGCGCGCCCTCATAAGAAGATGCGCCGTTGCGGCCGTGTCCCGGCGCCTTGCCCTTGCCATTCTTCGACGCCGTGCTCTGGTCCGATGGCGGCGTGGATTGCCCGGCCGCATTGCCCAACACCTCGCTCGTCTTCTCCGTGCTGCGTCGCGCCATTAACACATCGGCCAAGCTATGCAGCGCATGCTTGATCTTGGCTGAATCATTCTGGCTTAACGGCGCTTCACACGCCTGATCCAGCAACTGATCCAGTTCCCCCAAATTCACATCCACACGCGGCCGCTTCATGCTGTCAGCCTCTCTCGAAAAAACCGGCTCAGGGGATACACCAGCACCTCCTTTATCGGCCGGTTGGGACGATGGGTTCGGTCGTCCTTGCCGCGTCCCGTCGTGTAACCCAAAGGCCGCCAATTCGCCGCGCGATAACAGGTTCCACGAAAGCGCCCTGGATCCACGAAGGTTTCCAAAAGATACACTGGATGGGCATAGTTTTGCTGCCAATCGCACGAGATGCGTGCGCCCATACGACCCAACAGATGCGATGCCAGATGCGGCACCCGCACCCACGGCAGTATCAGAAATCGCGTATTGTAGGCCAGAAGATGAACGTTGCGCCGCCGCTGTTCGGAATTCCAGCCGATAAAACGATCCCGGCACCCCAGATGTCGCGGCGAACTCGACCAGGCGAAGCATGCGATGGGCTGTTCCCTAACCGTGACCAGATACTTCAGATGTTCACCTACCGGTTGTTCGTAACCCAGATAATGAAACTGCTCAATAAGGCTGTTGAACAGCGGTTCCCCCGCCGTGCGACGCACCATTTCGATGGCGATATCACCGATGGCCTGCAGTGGGCCCTCCACCAGGCGATCGTCGGGAACCACGGGTTTGGGCCGCTGGCGGATAACGGATCGCGGTTGGGCCGCCTGGCGAACTGCGGGTAGTACGATTGCGCCAGCGCGATGCAGCATGAGCAGAAGTCCGCGACAGACCATGTCCCGCAACTCACCGTTAGGCTGTTTCCATTCCCACTGCCGGCATAACTCGATGGACAATGCGCGGCGGCTTTGATTGGGATGGGTGGCAATCAACTCACGGATGAACCCGATATCGGCGGCGCTTACGTCGCGGCCTCGATAACGGTAAGCAGTGTCGATCATCTAGGGACAGTGTGCCTGAATTGCGTGTAGAACGCAAGCTCTTTTTTAATTTTTTTCACACCCTTCGCCACTGAGGCGCCGCGGCGGTGTCGGGATTGCCGGCGGCCAACAGCAGTTGCGCCTGATGTGCTTCGAGCATACGCGACGCGGCGCCCTCCGGCCACCAGGCAAAACGTCCTTTGGATAATCGCTTGGTGGCCAGCCAAAACCCTTGGCCGTCATAAACCAGCACCCGGATCGATGTGCCACTGCGGCTGCGGAAAATGAAAAGAGTACCGGAAAACGGATCGCTATGGAGTTGGCTTCGGCATAGGGCAGCCAGGGAGTCGATGCCTTTACGCCCATCGACCGCTTCGGTTGCCACCAGCACGCGCATCTGCGGAGTGATCTGAATCATACAGCACGTCGCCTCCAGGCGGCGAATAATTCAGCCCAGTTCACGGCGCCCTTGGTTTCCACGCGCACCATCTCGATCACGCACTCGGTGGTTGGCGTCGCGACTGGAATCAGTTCCACAAACGAGGCCGGAGCCGTGGATTTACGACGCACAAGCTTTCCGTTGCAACGGCGCTTCAACGTGCCGTAATCGATGGGCAGACTCCTCGCGGTTCGGTACAGTCCGTGTTTTTGAGCCAGCTTAATTATGGGTTGCCAGAACGAGTCCGGTAGTGGCGTGCGGGTCGGCTGCGCGCTACGCCACTCCGCCAACTTCTGCTTCATCTCTGAAAGATCACTGGGAATCGGAGCTTCACTATTAACCATGCCCGAGGGTATGGCTTATGGCTCTACACTGTCACGCACGCTTGCCGGAAACTCACGATGCAGCAGATTGCCCGAAACGCGGTGGATGAAGATTCCGGATACCTGCGCGAGGTTCAATACGTGTTGCATGACCGCGACAGCAAGTTCTGTGCGTCGTTCCAGACCATAATGAAGACAGCAGGAGTTACATGCGTGTCTCTGCCGCCCCGCAGCCTGAATCTGAATGCTTTTGCTGAGCGTTGGGTCCGCTCGGTCAAGCAGGAATGCCTGTCGAAGCTGATCCTGTTTGGTGAGACGTCTCTAAAGCGAGCTGTCACGCAGTTCCTTGGGCACTATCATCTCGAACGCAACCACCAAGGCAAAGGCAACCTCCTGCTATTTCCCGAGCAGAAAACGCGCGACGGACGACGCATCAAATGCAGAGGCAGACTTGGTGGGCTGCTCAAGTACTACTCACGGGCCGCATGAATATTTTGACCATTCGGGAATTGAGATTTCTATTCTCCAAAACTCGCCTTGCGATGGCAAATAGAACCAGTCCTACGGCGATGACCGGCAGGAACGACGGCTCAGGTACCGCTGAAGTTGGTCCGTTCCGCACGGTGACAGAGCCATTCTGCAGGTCGACCTCTATCGTGTTCAGCGCGGAATCGAGGAGCACGGGATTTGACGGCGCCAGAGTGCTCACTCCCACCGCGAGTGCCTTGAAATCGATGGAGCCCAGTATTCCCGCGCCGGAGACGCCAGGCACAGCGCTTAGTAGAGTATCCGCCGTGAAAATCACGGACCCAGTAGTGTTATCGATTGTGCCTGGAACGAAGGCCGTGGGGCCGCCCACGGGCAGGAACGAGCCTTCTCCGGAAGAGATCGCGTTCAGTTTCGCCGCATCGAAGCCTAGATCGAATTGAAACCCGAATAGGTCGGCAACGCCTGTGATATTCACGTTGACCGTAAACGTGTCACCTGGAGCGACAACACCAGGGGCGCTCACGCTAAGGACAGCAGCCGCGCCCAGGTGAGCCGGTAAACACAGTAATAACGCAGGTAGGAATGCACTGAGAGTTTTCATTATCCTCTGATCGTCCTCCTCACTGACATGTACTTCCTCCAGGAAGAAATCCCCTGGCAACGGCCGCGAGATCGCGAACGTCGACGACGCCATCGCCGTTGAGATCAGCTCGAATGTCGAATCCCGTCTGGCCAGTCCGCTTACCAAAAGAAGCCCTAACCACAGCGAGATCCGCGCAGGTGACCGCGCCGTCGCCGTTGGCGTCGCCCGGCACACCTGGGATCGGGGTCACACGAAGGCTCACTGGTTCTCCCTGGAGCGACACCTGCGCGCCGTACAGTTTTACGGTCCAAGAGCCTGCTTCGGGCTTCGCCACGTTGTAGACCTCAAACGTCGGGCCGAGCATGTGGTCGATCAAAGGACCGGCCGTTGAACGATCAATCACTCGGCCCGAGGGAGATACGAGACTCATCACGACGTCACTGCCCGGCCAAGCCGTAGAGAACACCACGGATGCAGAACCCGGCGGCACGGACGCGGAGACGCTCATGGTTTGTCCGGGTCCGACCGGAAATGTTCCGTTCACCGGCGCGCCCTTCCCGAGGGCCTGCGTGAGGATACGGGCCATTTCCGCTTCTCCGGCGGCGTTCGGATGCATGCTCGCCTGCGGGTCAAATGGAAGCAATGCAGCGGCAGGCGTCAGCCACCAGGGTTCGGATGAGCAGATGGTGTGGTCAGGGAACCCCGATCCCGGTCCGTTCATATCCACATATTCGATACCAGCATCAAGCGCCGCCGTTTTGATTGTGTTATTCAGCCGGTTCAACATGTCCGAAAAGAGAGCTTCGTTGGCCGGGATCAACAAATTGAATGTCGCCGGACAGGATGTGTTTCGCGAGACGCTCGATGACAAGAATGGGTTGGGGTAGACTACCGCGAAGACGCGCGACTTTGGAGCTTGAGCGCGGATGTACGTATAAAGATTGGTGAGCTTGTTTCCGGGTTTGCCAAGCGACGAGAGACCATCGTCAAATATCTGCCCAAAAGTGCGTAGATCAGCACGCCCTGATAGTGTTGGCTCAGGCAGGGTAAACCGGTCACGTATCCCGGAGACAATCCGACCCCCGCAACGAGATTTTGAAAGATGCACGCTTCTGCGATAGTGATGAGGTAGCTATCATTACCGCCAGCCATTACAGTTACGAGCGCCGTCGTGGAGTCGAGGGCATTCAATTGCGCAGGTTGGTCGTGATCGGTCCTATAGAGATCGTCCGTCGTGGTGCCACCACACGCCGCAAAAACAAGCCCCAGTGGCAGGTTCATGCGTTCCGGAAAGCCCTGAGCTGAGCGCCGGCAGTTTGTGTCGCCTGGCGATGGCCCGTAAGGTTTATCTCCCGCGCCCGATGCAAACGAATCGCCGAGCGCGACGTGGGTCCCGGAGCCGACCGAGATGGACGCCGTGCCATTTCCAAATAGGCCGGCCACGGCGAAGACGTAAATGTTGTAGCGGCCCGAAGGACCAATCAACAATCCCGGTGCCGGAACCACAACCGACGTGCGTGGCGGATCACTGGGCAGAAACATCCCACCGAAGACCACCGAATCCAAATCACTTTTGAGGACAATCTTATAGTTGGAGCCAGTTAGTGCCGCATTCGTGGTCTCCATCGATACTACAAATGTCAGGATCATTCGCTGGCCCGCAGGCACGGCGGCCTGTAAACCCTCCTGATAATAGGCTGCCGCGGCTTGCCCCTGGCCAGTACAGCAACCGGACTGTTCAACGCCGGTCACAGTCACGGTCGCGGTGACCGTACCCATGTGCCCCGTCATTTGAGAGCTTCCAGTGGCTCGCCCCAAGCCGTCCGAATAGTTAATTGTGCGCATTATGGACATCTCGGTCCCGGACGCGCAGTTCGCCGCCGGCATGCCCGCGATGCTAGTGAAAGAGGGGTCTGCGGGGGGCGCTCCGATGCAGCCCTGATCGAAGGGGCCGACACTCACGCCGCCTTCGAATGAGTAACCGATCGCGCCGTTGGTCTGATATTGGAACAGCGGTGGGCGCGGAAGCTCTTGAGACAACACCCGCAGGCTGGCAATGAGCAGCACCGCGAAACTTCTTACCAAGCGCAACATAATTCCTCCTTCAGGACCGCGCGCCGGAGTAGCTGCACGATCCACCGGATCCCGTCCTCTATCGCCGTGCTCTGTCAGTACTAGATGTACCAGGTGCGTTGCCGGTGAACACGCAATAACTCCACTAAAGATTGTACATCCACCTACGCTGCTCCTTCAGGCAACTTTGTGCTGCATTCCTGTGGACCGCCATTGCGCGAACTTCGACGATATCCTTGGACATATTGAGAAACCGGTGGCCATCGTCCATCCGCCCGTGGATGTGTAGCTTCACCGGAGCGTTCTCGGACAGTTGCCCACCATGGCCAACGGCGCTGCTCGTCTCGCATTTGACGACGCAAGACTCGTTGTCTCGTGTTTATGCTCGCCCATGCGAGGAACGATCCTTCTCTGTCAGGCCCGAACCATAATTGCACAGCAGCATGTCGCCAGATGACACCGCTTGTCACGCGACGATTCGGCTCCCCAAACGGAACTCGAACCGACGCACTCTCGGTTAACAGGTCGGCATTTGAGCGATCGCGGCGGAGAAAATTCGGAACGGTCAAGGGGGAGGTCGTACGATGCAGACACACCCGATTGGCAAGATGGACACACATCCCGTTGACGCCAACGGTCCTTAAGAACGAGAACGTGATCACCTTCTGCGCGCGATTACCGCGACTTGAGCACCCTTTCGTTCACCCACTCTGCCAGCGTCTGCGCGACCGCCGCTTCATGACCGTCGTACAGATGCGTGGCGAGCGGAATCATCGCGGTGGAGACGCTGCTCGGCCCGCCTGGAACGCGATTTAACGTCGTCGTCAGCAGCTCAAGGTCTGCGGCCGTGCCGACATCATCGCTGGTGCCAAACCACGCGAGGATCGGAATGTGAATGCGCGCGACCGGCGGATCAGGCGTCTGCACGCCGTAAAAGTCCGTCAACTCCGCACCCATTCCGGCGAGGTCGACGAGTGTTGCCGCGCTGGTGGGCGACGGCCTCGCCGCAGGGTCCGTGGGCGGCACCGGATCAGTGCCGCGCCCGTGCGCGACGAGATCCTTCGCGCGCGCGAGTCGCACGGAATCCACTGGCGGGCCTGACGCCGGTTGAAAACGTCCCGAGGCAAGTACCATTCCGGCCACACGGGGATCTTCCGTCCTCGACACGTATATTTGCACCGCGGTAGCTCCGGCGCTGTGTCCAACGAGCACCACGCGCCCAAACCCCCGGTCCTTCGCGAACTGAACCCACGCCGCAAGGTCACGCACCTGTTCCGTCGTGATTCCCCAGTAGCTCCCACCGCGAAGGTTCGCCGTTTCGCGAAAGGCGAGGGTGTTGCCGAGGTCGTGCATTCTCGTGTTGCCGACAATCGTCGCCAGGTTGCGCTTCGCCAACTCACGGGCCACGTTAACATACGACGGATAGTAGAAGTTGATGCCGGTGCCGTGGATCCAGATCACCGCGATGCGCTTGTCGGCGCCGGCGGCGGGAGCGAAGAACGCGCCACCATTGACGACGCCGTCCGAGGCGCGTGCGTAGACCAACTCTTCTGCACTCGCACCCACGGGCGGCACCGACTGCGCGCCCAACGCGTACGGGATCAGAAGCTGAAGGGCAAGGGCAACCGCTGCCGTATTTCGCATGTCCATTTGACGCGTTCGGCAACGGTTGCGTTAGGCCCACTCGGCTGTGCGCGAGAATAATTCTGCGCTCTAGATCCTGCCGTTCTTCAATGTCCATCGACTCGACTCGCGAACGCAAGCGCAACTGAAACGGGACCAAGCTCTCCACAAGATGAAGGTATCGTTCCTGGTCAACTGCGGCCGTTTTCAATGCCTGAAGTTCGGATTGAATCGCGCTCCTTCGCCGGCGATACGGGCCCACAGCCGAGATATATCGGAAATCCCGTGAAAGTGTCTCCGCATGGTGCGAATACGATCTGGCAGCGCGGTTGTGGGGCCTTCGAGCAGGCCCAAGATCTTTTTACTCATCTCATCACCAATAAGGTAGTGGCGCCGCTTCCAACTCCATTAGAAGATTGGAGTATGAGATCGGCGACCACTTTCCGCAACCAAGTTGCGATATGCTCCTCCAACTCTCCTTGCACAAGGGACGACGGCGCCTCAAGTGGCCGCGACGCTCCCCCTAACCCCGAAGGCTATTCGTGAGATTGCCCATCGCTATAACAGCACGGGATTGGAGGCGGCCCTTTATGACAAGGATCGCCCTGGTGCGAAACCGGTTCTCGACGACTCGCAGAAACAACGGATTATTGCCATGGTTTGCAGCAAACCTCCCGAAGGCCGGGCGCGCTGGACCGTACGGCTGATCGCCGAGGAGGCGGTCAAACGTAAGTTGGTTCCCAAGGCGGGGCGGGAAACTATCCGGATTCTGTTACAAAGCCACGACCTAAAGCCGTGGCGGGAAAAAAATGTAGTGCATCGCGGAACTGACCAGCGACTACATCGAGAAGATGGAGGACGTACTCGCCCTCGCCGAAAAGCCCTACGATCCAACTGAACCGGTCATGTGCCTGGATGAGAAACCCATACCGCTCCACGCCGAAGTACGAGCGCCGATACCGGCCAAGCCTGGCAAGCCAGCCAAACAGGACAACGAATATGAAAGGTGTGGCACCGCAAACGTTTTTGGCGTGGTGGAACCCAAGGCTGGCCGACACTTCACGATGGCAACGCCGGACCGTTCCGGGGCTCAATTTGCTCGCATGTTGGGACGTATCGTTGAGCGGTATCCATTCGCCAAAACCATCCATCTGGTCGTAGACAACCTCAACAGCCACACGAAGAACTCACTCCTCAACTATTATGGCGAGCGGGAGGGTTCCTACCTCTGGGATCGCTTTACGGTTCACTACACACCGAAGCACGGAAGTTGGCTTAACCAAGCGGAGATCGAACTGAGTCTGTACTCACGACAATGCTTGGGCAAACGGCGGTTCCCCGATCTTTACACCTTATGCCGTGAGACCCAGGCCTGGAATCGAACGGCCAACCGAAAGCGCACGAAGATCAACTGGCGATTCACACGCCGCAAAGCCAGGAAACTGTTCGGTACACGCGCAAGCGACCGTAACAGCCGCCTCCACAAACAGCCAACGAGAAAACCCACTTCGGGTAAACTATGCCTCAAAACGCTCCCGAAAGATGGGAAATCTCGCTGCCCGACAATTTCGCGGTCAAAACTACTCTCGATACGAAGGAGGAACGCAGGCTAGCTGGTCCTGGATCTTCGCCCGCTTCATTATAGAACCTTTTCAGGTGGTCTAAAACCTAGCGCCATCCGTGCGCCCGTCCCCGCCTCGCGTAGTATCCCCAATAAGGCCAAACATTTCCTCACGGTCCCGTTGTCTGCGCCGTGTCGCGGAGAGAGGTCCGCATCGCCCCGGTGAGCCCGTTTTCTCCCCTTGCCTCCTGACCTCTCCACAACGCCGGAGAACGCCCGAGGTTGGTTAACGCAACCGTCGTCTCGGTTTACGTTTTTCGAATTCACTGCGTATGTTTACAGCAGCGTGCCACTCGCACGCTCCACTCGACAGCGGAACGACCGCAAGGCGGACTTTCGCTGTGGTGCCAATCCACAGCGAGGTGAACGTCTTGAACTTTCCAGCCGAGGATTTCCGATCCATCGCCCGCATCCTCGCGGCCGGCTACCTCCGGCTTCGCGAACGCCGCCGGCGCGAATCTCCCCTTGCTAGTCCGCCAACATCGAGCCCTCATGGACACGAGGTTAACGGCCTTGAGAAAGGAGAAACGCGTGGGAACCGCGATGCAGATGAGGAAAGAGATTGAGGTGCTGAGCCGGATGACCGTCGGCCAGCTCCGCCAGAAGTACATGGAGGTGTTCGGCGAGGAGTCCCGCTCGAACCACAAGGAGTTCTTGTTTCGGAAGATCGCTTGGCGCATTCAGGGATGATAACCGTAGGAAGTCCCTGAACGAGTCCCGAGTAGCGGGGACATGTCCCAAGGCGGGATTCGATGTAGGAGGTCAACTCCACGCGAATGCGGTTGGCTTGAATGGTACAATGCGGGTCGAAAGGCTTGATTGAAATCCAATATGAGGATAGCTCCGGATGGAGCGGCGCATCTATGTTCATGGAAGGTTCGGCGGGTCGCCGCGCATGCTTCCCATTTCGTGGTCGTATCGGAAAAACCGCTCCAGCGCGTCCCGGAAAGGACATTGTCCAAATCTCTACATGTTTTGGACCGGCGAAGTACGTGTCTGAATTTCCGACATGAAGGTGAGTCATTTAAAGGGAACTCTGATGAACCGAAGAGAATTGTTGCGCTCCGGCGGGGGATTGGCGGCAGCTGCAAGCGCCCAAATGAGCGGTCAATCGCAACGCACCGGAGCCAGCGACCGGATCGGTGTCGCGCTCGTCGGTTGCGGCGGCATGGGCAAGATGGACCTGAAGGATTTCCAGTCTTTCCCGGGAGTCCGCATCGTCGCGCTTTGCGATGTCGATCAGAGCCAGATTGCCAAGACGCTCCCTTTGGTCGACGGCGCAAAACCGCGGATCGAGGGCGACTACCGGAAGATCATTGCCTCGCCGGATGTGGATGTAATCATCATTGCAACTCCGGACCACTGGCATGCCAAGATCTGCGTCGATGCATGTGAGGCTGGGAAGGACGTTTACGTAGAGAAGCCGATTGCCACGTCGGTTCGCGAGGCCCGTCTCATGGTGGATGCGGCCCGCAAGCATGACCGCGTTGTCCAAGTCGGGATCCAACAGCGATCAGGTTGTCATTTCCAGCGCGCGGTAGAGTTGGTGAAGAGCGGCGCCATCGGCAAGGTGGTTTACGCCGAAGCTTGGAATCATGGGCATACGGCGAATCGCGGAAACGGTCCTGCTCCGGTCGCCCCAGTTCCTACCGGTCTCGATTGGGATATGTGGCTTGGGCCGGCGCCTAAGGTTCCTTATCACACCGGAATCCATCCTGGTTCCTGGCGCGTTTACTACGATTACGGCGGCGGTAATCTGGCGGACTGGGGCGTCCACCTGCTTGACGTAATCCAGTGGGCACTGAATGTGGATGCTCCGTCAAGCGTCCACACAACCGGCGGAAAGCTATGGACAAATGATAGCCGCACCACGCCGGACACGCTCAACGCGGTGTACGAATACCCGGGCGTAATCGTCAACTACACACATATGAACCACTGCAATTACGGTCGCGGCGGCAGGTTCTATGGCATCATCTTTCATGGCAGCGACGCCGCGCTGCTGCTCGACCGCAGCGGTTACGAAATCGTGCCGGTGTGGAACAAGACGATCGATCCCGCCGGCGAAGCCTATCGCGGCGCATTCGATGACATGATTGGTACAGGGACATACTTCACCAGCACACGGCCGTCGGAACACGGTTCCACGTCCCTACAGCATGTGCCGCACATCGGAAATTTTCTTTCCTGTCTAAAATCGCGCAAGCGGCCGATCGGCGATATTGAGGTCGGATTTCATGCTACGTTGCCTTGTCTACTGGGCAATATGTCGTATCGGGTGGGTCAAAAGCTGGTGTGGGATGCCAAAACAGAGCAGATATCCAATTACGAACCAGCTAATGAACTCCTGACTCGCCAGTATCGCGCGCCGTGGACGCTGGCGGGACTCTGATGGATAACAACAACCTGCAGCGAAATTGCAAGCGCCTGTCCCGTATAATTGTGCACGTCTCCGGTCTTATCACGCGGTCCCGAAACTGTTGGCGATCCATACGGATGGAGGTGGGTGGATCTTAAGCATCACGGCAATTCCGGTCGTGGAGCGATGGAACCTCTTGCATGCGAGGCGGATCTTACCCAAGCTTCGATTCAGCCATTCACTCTTAGCTCAGAGAATGCCGGTCCGAGTCAGTCTCCACGGCGCGTCATATATCGTGCGCTGGGATAGGCAGATGCGATGCCACATTACCGCAACGTACAGGGGTTTGCGCGCAAACACTCGGTTTGAAACAATGAGCGGAGCGAATCCAGATCAAACTCAATGGCTGCAGCAGGAACTGCACAAACTTGAGTGTTTACCGGAGGACAAGGAGAAACCTGCTTATGTCAAATCACCTCAATGAGAGCCTTCAACAAGGATCAAGTCTTGTACAGCGAATAACCATCGCCTTGGTGCTCGTTTTGTTGGCGGCCACTAACCTGCCGGCCCAGACCTCTTCGGGAACCTCGAGCGTGGGGGGATCTGTGCGAGACCCCTCCGGCCGCGTAGTGTCGCAAGCCCACGTCGTTCTCCTGGACAAACAACATGGCACCCAGCGGGAAACCTACACGAATGACGTGGGCGAGTATCAGTTCTCGGGCATACCGACAGGACTTTACTCGGTTACTGTCGATCAGGCGGGCTTCCGGACCACTACTGTGGACAACGTGCAGGTCATCATTGATCAGCTTGCCACCGTAAGTGCCACTCTCGCGGTGGGCGAGGTCTCTCAGTCGGTACAAGTGGATGCTCAAGGAGCCACTCCGCTGCTGGACGTCGCGTCCAACTCTCTCGGCGGTGTCATCGACAACAAGAGGGTGGAAGAGTTGCCGCTGAACGGGCGGAACTTCCTGCAACTCGGGACTCTGATCGGTGGGACGCAGCCGTCCGTGACGACCAATCAAACCGGTCATGATGCTCTCACCATCGGCGTGGCGGGCGCGAGCCAATGGCTTACAGGTTATAACATCAACGGGATTTCTACCCGCAGTCCGCGTATCGGCAACTCGTCACTGAATATTTCCGTGAGCGCGATCGACCAGTTCAAGATCGAGCTCGGTTTCTTCCTTCCCGACAAGGGCCCCCAGGTGGGCATCGTCGATCTCCTGACCAAAGCTGGAACCAACGGGTACCATGGCGAGGTCTTGGAATACGTCCGCACGACCGCTCTGAATGCCCACAACTTTTTCGATTCACTTACGCCGGGGACCAAGGACGATTTGCATCGCAACCAGTTTGGGTTTGCAGTCGGCGGTCCGGCCAGCATTCCGGGGCTGTGGAACGCCAAGAATAAACTGTGGTTTTTCGGTAACTATGAAGGCACTCGTCAGGTCGACAAAAACGTTCAAAACCAGTTCACTCCCACGTTGGCGAACTTCAACGGAGACTTAAGCGCATCCGTCTCCAGCTTTACGCTGTATAACCCGTTTTCCTACGACGCCGTTACCAGGACCCGGGCGCCATTCACGAACAACGTAATTCCCCCCAACCTCATCAATCCCGTCTCGAAGGCGCTGCTCGCGTACTATATCCCCGGAGCGAGTACGTCTTTAGCGCCGGGGATCAATCTTACGGGATTCCCGAGGAACACATTGGAGGATAACCAGTTCACGATCCGTCTGGATGCAGCCCCGTCCCAACGCCAGTCGTTCTACGTCGATCTCACTTACGACAAATCGCCGGCTATCAACCGCGACATTCAGCCCTTGAAGGGTCTGGTTTTCCCGCTGGAGGCCTTTCTGGGCGTTATTCAGCACACCATTACTCTTGGCCCGCGCATGGTGAACATTGCCCGTATCGGGTATGATCGCGCCTATACGTTCCAGACGGGTGAAGGGCAATCGGGCCCCGCGATTGAGACGCAGATTGGGCTGCCTGGAACGCTCGACCCTCACGGCATCCCGGCCATCACTCTGGCGGGTTCCGGTTTCACGGCTTTCGGGAATGCTTATAGCCGAGTGGGTGAAATATCGAATGCCTACACGCTGAACGAAGCCCTGAATTATACGAAAGGAACCCACAACATCGCGGTTGGGATGGGCTTGGTGTACCACCGCGTCCTCCAGCAAAACGCGAACGCAGGCGCTGTCGGAAGTCTCACATTCCAGCCGGACTATACAGCTCAACTCACCACCAGCGCAACTGGAGCCGTATCGCTGGCGGCGAGAACGGGAAATGCTTTTGCGGACTTTCTGCTGGGACTCCCTTTGTCTGGATCGGTCGCCGGCTTCCAACCCGTGCACTACAACTTCAGCGATTATTATCCCTACATCCAGGACTCATGGCGCGTCAGATCAAATTTCACGATCAACTTTGGGCTGGCTTGGTATTACTCCAGCATTCCCAACCCCCAGGGGCCGGATGCTCTTCTGCCGCACGCCTTCGATTTCACGACGGGGTTGGTGAAGTATGCAGCCCTGAAAGAGGTGAGCCCTCAGGTCATCAACAACGACTACAACAACTTTATGCCGCGTCTTGGTATTGCCTGGTCCCCCAGTTCGCTCCCGAACACAACGGTGCGAGCCGGCGTGGGTATGTACTACGGTCAATTAGGTCTCAACGATATCCAGTACGCGGTCTCGGCTCCGCCGTTCTCGAATTCCTTTACATTCTCGAACATCGCTACCGCGCCGCTTCCCACGATTTCCTTTGGGAATGGGGTCTTCCCCGCTATCTCGTATCCTCCGCTCACGTCGACTTTTGCAGCGAGCCTGCCCCAGGGCGCCTCGTTCAACGTATTCGATCAGAATGCCCGGACGCCTTACACAACCCAGTGGAATTTTTCTCTGCAGCACACCTTCGGCAGGAACGATCTGGTCCAGGGTGACTATATTGGGAACAGCGGCCATGACATGACCAACCGCTATGAGGCCAACCAGTGCCCGTATCGGGCGGACCTGTTTTGCGATAACACCAAAAAGCCTTTCCTCAGGTATGGATCGATGGCCTATGTTCCCTACAATACCAACACCAGCTACGAGGCGATGATCCTCAAGTACCAGCACCAATTCTCCAACGGACTCACAGTTCTCGCCAACTACACCTTCCAGAAGGCGCTGTCCGACGGCTTCGAACCCAACGGGCCGGCCACGAGTACCCAGATCGCGAGCTGCCGAAGTTGTGACAAGGGGCCGTTGTCCTACAATATCCCGCACTCCGTCGTGGTTTCCAGCGTTTATGAATTACCTTTTGGCAGAGGAAAGACTTTCGCCCATGGTATGGGCCGCCTGGGTGACGCATTCATCGGCGGATGGAAGCTCAGCGTGATCGGGAGAATGAATCACGGCACCACTAATGATGTAACGGCAACCAACGTAACGAGCAGCACCACCAACCGCCAACGCGCCAACCGCACCTGCAACGGCAACGATACAAGCTTCAGCAGCAATGTAAGAACGAACGGGCATGTTTACTTTAATGTGTCCTGCTTCGATCAGCCGGCATTGGGCTTTTTCGGGAACTCCGGACGGGGGATCCTGTATTACCCCGGGACCCATTTGTGGGATACGTCTTTTGTCAAGGGCTTCACCATCCATGAAGCATTGAAGCTTGAATTGCGTGGCGAATTTTTCAACGTATTCAATCACGCGAATTTCAATGCTCCAGACGCAAATGCGGGAGACAAGGCGTCGGGCAGATTCGGCTTAATTACCAGTGCGAGAGAACCACGCCTGATACAGCTTGCCGGCATTCTACGCTTCTGAACCGGCGGCGGCTTTCCATCGAAATCTGAGACTTAAGAATCCACGTTAAATGGTCTTGGACGGTATCGCGAAAGGGATGCCGCCTGGACGTATGGGCGAGCAACTCTTTTACTTCTGCAAGAATTGTCGATTACATGCGGCGTAACAATCCGCCGACCGTCCATGTCCGGATGGTCAAAATACGTCCGCAGTTGTGGTATTCTCGACCCGAAACCACGCGAGGGATGTTGGGGGTGAACTAAAAGTGTAGAATCAGCACTTCGTTAGCCCGTTGTTAAGACTTTCCGGGTAGTGTCACCGAAGTTTCAAAGCAAATATATTCGATCAACCATTACGAAGGAGCGATATTTATGCCGACCAAACCGTACATACGCCCGCCCCAGGGTCTTGAAGCTGCCCCAAAGGTAATGAAGGTCCAGAGCCGGGCGGTTGAGCTGCTCAACAGCTATGAGCTGCAGTCCATCTACAACCTCTTCGCCTGGGTTGCCGAGGAGCAGGACACCGCTAAAGAAACGGTCGAGAGCATCACTGCGGCGCATTTTGCCGTCGATGACGCGAGCACCTTGGCCGCGCAAAGACTACGATGATGTGATCCGGTTCCTCCTCGGTCTGCGCATTGATGAAATCTGCAACTGAGGGGCTGCCATGTCGAAAGAAAAAAAAATCGCCAAAACCCGAGTACTGACGGGGAGGGAGTCCAGCTACACGATACGGCCATGGGGCTGTAATCACTATCCATTCCGAGATCGTGGCGTACCTCCCAACCGCCGGCAAGCACGAAACCATCGCCGATGTTATAGATGGTCCAGGCATCGATGCAGAAGTAGTGGCGGGTCTGATCACCCGCGCTGTTATTGCTATGAAAGGGCCCATGACATGATCGATCAAATGACCTCGGCCCTTGAGCTATGCCTCGAATGCGATGAATGCTTGTCGTGGGAAGCCGAGCACGAAGCCCAAGCGTTGGTCCGGCGGGCAAGATACGGGCACCCGGGGCGAGGGGGCGCATCATGACGGCTTTGCATTCTTCGTACGCAGATGGGTATAGGCTCCCATAGATTCTAACCGCGAAAGGCTGTAATCGAAGATCACACGTATTGTGACCGCGCTGATAGCCGGGTCTGCTCACGACAACGAACCGACAAGCACATAGTGCGACGGCGCTGGCTCCGGTGACTTTCTTTCTTCTCCTCTTCTCCGACGGATGCTATATGCCAAGCGGCAAAGAATTAACGGGTTGCCTTCTGACTCGACTCGCCGTCCTGCGGCGGCCTCACAGATGTAGTTCTATTAGTGCCAGTACTCTTTGAATGCCAACCCTCCTGACCGTATTCTTTGGAAGACTTACCACTCTACGGGGCCGACTGTACGCTTGAACTGTGGTTTACAAACCACGGACAGGAAGTTATCAATGGCTCTCTACGGGAGATGTATGAGTTTCGCCAAGTTCGCCCTTCTGGCCGTAGGCGCATCGACAGCTTTGTCGGCGGCGGCCCACAAGATCGCACCCGACCTCAATGCGACCGAGGACTCGGTTCGGGTCATCGTCCAGTTCAGGACGACACCGGGAGCTGCTCATCACACGCGGATGGCACGCCGTGGCGCCGCTCTTCACTCGACCCTCGATGTTGTCAAGGCAGCCGTCTATACCGTTCCTCGAGGCGCAATCCAAGATATCGCGGACGATCCTGACGTGCAGTATGTCAGTCCCGATCGCATCGTGAGCGGCGCTCTCGATTATGCTGAGCCTACGATAAATGCTTCGATCGCTTTCGCGAACGGCTATGCCGGTACCGGTGTGGGCGTTGCTGTGATTGATAGCGGCATTTCCAACCATGATGACCTCAAAAACTCAAAAGGTGCCTTGCGTGTTGTGTATAGCCAGGACTTTATTGGAGGTGGCACTGACGACCATTTTGGTCACGGCGAGCACGTCGCCGGGATCATCGGTGGGAGTGGGAAAGATTCCGCCGGCAGCAACGTCACGCATACATTTCGCGGAATTGCACCGAATGCAAACCTTATCAATTTGCGCGTGCTCGACGACAGTGGGAGGGGGACCGACAGCGGTGTGATCGCGGCAATCCAGCAGGCGATCTCGCTCCGGAAGAAATACAATATCCGGATAATCAATCTGTCCCTTGGCCGTCCGGTTTACGGGAGCTACAAGCAAGATCCGCTTTGCCAAGCCGTCGAGATGGCGTGGAACGCGGGAATCGTAGTCGTCGTTTCCGCTGGTAATAATGGCCGCGATAACAGCCAGGGCACCCAAGGGTATGGCACCATTACGGCGCCCGGCAATGATCCTCTAGTGATCACCGTCGGCGCAATGAAGGATAACCACACACTTACCCGTTCTGACGATTCGATCGCGAGCTACAGTTCCAAGGGCCCTACACTGATCGACCACGTTGTCAAGCCGGACCTCATTGCGCCCGGGAATCAGATTATCTCGCTCGAAGCCAGCACTTCTCATTTCGCTGCGAAGTATCCAAGAAACATAGTCCCACTCGGGTATTACAACGGAACTTCGAGCACGAATCCCTCGAATAAGTACTTCACGTTGAGCGGCACGAGTATGGCGGCACCAATGGTCTCGGGAGCGGTTGCCCTCATGCTTGAAAAGGACCCAACTCTGACGCCTGACACAGTGAAGGCGCGTTTGATGAAAACGGCAAGCAAGACATTCCCCGCCTACAGCACTGTAACTGACCCCGTCACCGGGGCTGCATATACGAGCCAATACGATATTTTCACGGTGGGTGCTGGATATCTTGATGTCTGGGCCGCTCTCAACAACTCGGACAGGGCCGCCGGCAGCGCAGCATCTCCGCAAGCGTTTTACAACCCGAACTCGCGCAGCGTCTACGTCGTGAACGACCAGACGGCGATCTGGGGCAGCACATCGATATGGGGGAGCACTGCCATCTGGGGCAGTACTGCAATCTGGGGCTCTTCCGTATGGGTCGATGGTTCGACTGCAATCTGGGGAAGTACAGCGATTTGGGGTAGTACTGCAATCTGGGGTAGCAGCAATGCTTCAAACGTGAAAGCGTTCACCGCTTTGTGGGGATCGACCGCGATCTGGGGCTCTTCATCCACCGAAACAACCGAGACCGACTCGCTGACGATAAACGGTGAGAATTGATGGTTGCTTTCACATCGGAAGTGACGGTGCTGCAATCTCGGAAATGACGAACTGGAACGCGACCGGGGTTGGAACGGGGCAGGGTCGAAAGCATGCATCGGCACGAGCCGGCCAGCCGTCCACGGCCTCAAACGAAATCGGCAGGGCGTTACGGCAGCACCTAGTGCATACAAGGGATGAAGTAGCAACACAGGCGTGAAAAGTAGAGTGGAGCCCTCCGACTTCATAGTTATTTAGCTTGCGCACGATAGGCGTAACACAAACGGCTAGGTCGCGGAGCTAGAACGTATGACAGTTCCGTAGATGTCCTATTCGCAAAATCGCAAAGGACGGCATACTTACTACGTCGCCGCACAACCTGATTGCGTGGGAATTCCGTCGTGTGGGTAATCGGCGGTCTTCCCTGCAGTAAGCCCACGCAACTCGGACACAGGCAGTCAAACTCTTGCTTAGGTACCCATTACCAGTTCGGCGCGCCGCTGGCGACCCAATCTCTTCAATTCGCGCGCCCCAACATTCGCAACGTTGATTGGCGCCGGGGTATGTCGTCGTTGAGGCGCGATGTCCTTGTGCCTTGCACTCTTCGTAACAGCTCTGTTCCCGCTCAACCGATGTGATTGTGGATAGTGAATAGGTTAACCGTCTCGCTAAGCCGGCGATAGCGCCAGCACCATGGCCTATTGAAAGTTTAGTCCCATACCATAGGTCTTGGTAGACGGAGAGTAGATAGGTGAGACGTGCGCATTTATACGATGAATGTGCTTGGCATGGTCTTCGTGGGAATGATAAACGTAAGTCCCAATGGACCAGCCCATGACGCCGCCGGCCACGACGTCGGACGCATAATGTTGTTGGGCGCTAAAGCGCGCCGTGCCCGTCACCGTGGCCAGGCCATACGCGACAAAGGGTACCCACTTTTTGTGCGGGTACTCGTGGGCGACGACTGACGCCAATGCCCATGCTTCAATTGAATGTCCGGACGGGAAGGAGGCACCGCCATCGAACCACTTTTGGTTCTGATGGGCAACGTTGGGCCGGTCGCGACCGGCGATGGGCTTCAGGACACTCTGCACGATAAGGCTGTCGAGCAATGCTTCTGTCGCGAGCACGCCGGTCTCTCGGGATTTCGCGTCGTCAACGATGGCTCCTACGGTATAAAACCCGGCTGCCACTGGGATTACGGTATAAGCCGCTCCGAACCTGGAGACGTTGTTTCCCCAGCGGACCTGCGTTGGCGCGTTTTCAAACGTATTGATTGTGTGTTTATCGGTCGCGATCAGCGTAGCGACTGTGGCTCCGCCCAACAACCACCATTTGGCAGTCTTTCGGTTCATGCGAAAGGGACTGGTCCAGATTTCTTTCTGGTCGAGCAGAAGGTTGCCCGCCAGTTTCGCTGATAGCGGTTTGATGCGCTCGGTATCGCCCGGATAGAAGATACGATCCCGGGCGTCAGTGGTTCCAACTGGAGGGACACTGGTGTCGTCGGTTGGCGGTTGAGACGCGCGCGAAATTCCAGAAGCAGTCAGGGTGATTAACACAGCGGCAATCTGGGTCCGGTACATGGTTTGGCGGCTTGCAAGTATTCTTCCAATTGAAGAGTACGAAAGCAACTGGCCACGCACACGCAACCGCAAGTCGGCGAGTTGGAGAAAACTGTCGCGGCTTGCTTGAAGCAACCACGCGAGTTCGTCTAGTGGCCAATGCCGTCCGTAATGGATGAAAGCGAGGACTATTCTCCAACCTATGGTAGAGCGCTCGGGCTAAGCGTTAAGAGATCAGTTGCGACTGTCGCCCCATGTCGTAAATTCATTCCTGTTGGGATGATATATTCTACATAAACGGCCCTAGTCGCCACAAATGGTGTAAGTCGACACAATGGTGTAAGTCGACACAGTTAACTTGGAACGGTTGTGCCCGCATGCAAAAGAGCAAGACGCCAAAGGGTGTGCATGCAATGGAAGTGCAACCCTTCACGCCCAAGGCGACAGTCACCGTGGCTGAAATTCCTTCAGTCGACCACACATTCAGCGATTCTTCATAATTCTGCGCTATCCTCCATTAGTGGCGCACGATGTGGATTCTTGTAGCCGAAGATGAGTCCACGATGGCGCATCTGCTGCGCCAGGGACTCGAAGAGCAGAATCACGTAGTGACCGTTGCGCGCGACGGCCTCGAAGCACATTCTGTGCTCGAGTCAGCAGCGTTTGACGCGGCTGTACTGGATGTGATGATGCCCGGACTCGACGGAATCGAGTTGACGAAGCTGGTCCGCGCTGCCGGAAACCAGGTTCCGATATTGATGTTGACCGCCCGTGATGCGCCCGCGGACATTATTCGCGGTCTCGATGCCGGCGCAGACGATTATCTTGTAAAGCCATTCCCTTTCAAAGTACTGTTAGCTCGCCTTCGCGCAGTGACGCGGCGGGCAGCACAACCTGCAGTGGAAAAATTACAGGTTGCCGACTTGTGTCTCAATCCGACATCTCGCGAAGTCACGCGCGGGGGCGCGATCGTGAACCTGACTGCGACCGAGTTTCGCTTTCTGGAGTTCCTGATGCGCCGCGCCGGGCGGGCCTCGTCGCGACCTTCCATTATCGAAGCGGTCTGGGGGTTCGACGAAGACGTGGAACTGAACACAGTCGACGCGTTCATCAAATTGCTGCGAGACAAGATCGACAATAATCAACCACAAAAACTGATTCAGACCGTGAGAGGCTTCGGTTATATCCTGCGAGAGCCATCGTGAATGTGAGTTCCATCCGCGTTCGTCTGACCGCATGGTATGCACTCGTTCTCGCGGTCACCTTCGCGGCCGCCGGCGCCACTGCATGGTTGACGTTGCGGCAGAGCATCCACGATACGGTCGACCGGGATCTCGAGTTGCGGTTAGTGCGCATGCAGGAGTTTCTTGATCATCTAGATGGTGGAACAGCGAAAATCGCGGCAGAGTTGGCTGAAGATGCGGCGCTCGCTCCGTCAGGTACGCAGTTTCGACTCTACGATTCGAATGCAAAGGTAATTTACGAGTCCCCAGACGCCAGAAACTGGAATTGGCCAAGAGTCACGACAGGGCCGCGGCGTGAAACGGCGACTTTGTCAGTGGAGGGCAAACCGGTCAGGATTCTGTCGGCCTCGATCCCGGCAGGGTTTATCGAGATAGGCCTTCCGTTAGACGCCTTCTACTCGATGCTGCATACCTTTACTTGGCTGCTTTTGGTGGCGAGCCCTCTCCTGTTGCTTATCGCCTGCGGAAGCGGTTATTGGATCAGTCGGCGCGCACTCGAACCGGTCGATCTAATCGCGGCACGTGCACAGCAGATCAGTGCGCAAAGTCTGTCTCACCGTCTGCCTTTGCGCGGCTCTGGCGACGAACTGGATCGTCTCTCCGAAACGTTGAACGAAATGTTGGCACGTCTTGAATCAGCGTTTCGTAAAATCACCCAGTTTACAGCAGATGCTTCGCATGAACTGCGCACGCCAGTCGCGATCGTGCAGGCCACGGCCGAAGTGACGACGGCCCGGCCTCGGAGCCCGGAGGAACACGTTCGGGCCTGGAAGTTAGTGCTCGCCGAAAGCCAACGGACCGCCGCCCTGATTGATGACCTGCTAACGCTAGCTCGCTCCGATTGTGGAACTGGCGCATTCTTGTTAGAGCCGATGGATCTTGCCGATTGCGTCCGCTCGGCATGCCATGATGTGGCTGTCCTGTTTGCGCCGGCCGGACTCTCATTACGATTCGATCTGCCTGATTCCTGTCCTTTCACGGGAGACGCCGAGGCGCTTCGTAGGCTATGCCTGATCCTGCTCGACAACGCGCTCAAATATACGCCCGCAGGCGGAAACGTTGACGTGAGTTTAAGGCAGTGCCGGGATGGCCAACCGCTATCCACAATCCTCGAAGTTCAAGATAACGGCATCGGGATTGCCGCACAAGATCAGCGGTATGTGTTCGACCGTTTTTACCGGGTTTCAAGAGATCGGTCGCGGAAGACGGGAGGTGCTGGGTTAGGCTTGGCGATCGCCCAATTGATCGTTGTTCAGCACCGTGGAAATCTAACAGTGGATTCGGCACCGGGTTCGGGATCTACGTTTCGGGCAACGCTTCCGCTCGATTGATTTTTCGGGCCAACGTTCATCGCATCTTCAGAATTTGTTGCCAGACTTGCGTAGAGGATCAATCCAATGAAACGAATGTCTATGTTTGCCGCTCTCGCAGTTCTCATCTGCGCTTCCTCGGAGGCGGAGAACAACATGAAGTTAAGCGATCTCCCAACTGCGGTCCAGGCAACGGTGAGGGAGCAGACAAAGAACGCCACGATCGTCAGCATCGCGAAAGAAAAAGAGAAGGGCAAAACGATGTATGAAGTGGAGTCGATGGCGAATGGCAAGTCGAGAGACTTGATGGTAGACACGTCAGGCAAGCTAGTGTCTCTCGAAGAGGAGACGACTCTCGAGTCTATTCCGGCTCCGGCTCGGGAGGCGATTTTGAAAAGGATCGGAAACAGCAAAATCAAGAAGGTCGAAATTCTGACGCAGGGATCCTCGGTCAGCTACGAAGCGGCATACATCGCTAAGAACGGCAAGATTGCGGAAGTTGGATTCAACGCCGACGGCACGCCGCACAAGGACTAGTTGAACTGTTGCCGCAAGTCAGCTGACAAGCCGATGACTCGAATCCTAATTCTAGCGGCCAGCCTGTTCGCGACTGCGCTGGACGCGTGCGCTCAAGCCAACGTCTCAACCTTGCAAGGAGTAGTCTTCGACCCTTCCGGTAGCTTTATCCCAAGCGCAACAGTGACGGTCTTGCGTGGCCGGCGCGTTATCGGCATGGGTCAAAGCGATGTAACGGGTCGTTTCGGGATCAGGAACATTCCGCCCGGTTCCTACGTCATTCGGGCGACTGCTGCCGGATTCTCCAGTTTTGAACTATCTTCCTACACGCTATCGCCGGGGCGGCCGCAGACGATCGAAATTCGGCTCGCACTGCAAAGCCAAAACTCACAGGTGACCATAACTGACGCTGTGGCAGTCGATGTCGATCCATCGAGTAACGCCGGGGCAATCGTATTGAGCAAAGAGAGCCTGGACGCGCTGCCGGATGATAAGGACGACCTCGCTACAGACCTCCAAGCCCTAGCCGGACCAGCGGCGGGGCCCAATGGCGGGGAGATCTTCATCGACGGATTCACAGGCGGGCGGTTGCCGTCCAAGCAGTCGATTCGCGAGATCAGGATTAACTCGAACCCATTCGCCGCGCAATACGACCGGCCGGGTCAGGGGCGAATTGAGATATTCACCAAGCCGGGTTCCGAGGAACTGCACGGAGAGATCCTCTTTCAGTTCAGTGACGCGGCTCTGAATTCGCGAAATCCGTTTGTCACAGAAAAGCCGGCTTATCAACGACGTCAGTGGGAAGGTGAGGTGACCGGCCCGATTGGCAAAAAGACCACCTTCTTCTTCGATTTCGAACGCCGGGATATCGACGATAACGCGTTCATCAACGCGACGACTCTGGACAGCAGTCTGACCCCCGTGACGCTGCGCCAGGCAATCGTGACGCCGCTCACCGGCGTCGAACTCAACGCCAAGATCGATCGTCAGGTGACAAAGAACCACGCGTTAACCGTCAAGTACGGGTATCAAGGGGACGGCCGTGATAACCAGGGAGTTGGCGGATTTTCGTTGGCCTCGCGCGCGTATAGGGTGGTAAGCAGCGAACACGTGCTGCAAGCTGTTGAGACGGGCATTCTGAACGTGCACACCATCAATGAGACACGATTCCGATTTCGCCGCCAGGCTGCGGACGAGAACGGAGGAACCACCGCGCCATCTATTTCAGTCCTGGACGCTTTTACTAGCGGGGGTTCGCCTCTGGGTGCATCGTTTGATCATCAAAACCGATACGAACTGCAGAACTCGACTTCGTATGTCAGAGGCTCTCACGTGATGCGCTTCGGCGGGCTGATCCGAGCTGTCACACTCGCAAATCAGGCGATGCAGAATTACGCCGGCACGTATACCTTTACGAGCCTCGACAGCTACCGCCTGACGGTACTCGGGACGCGCGACGGATTGTCGTCAGATCAAATTCGAGCGCTCGGCGGAGGTCCTAGCCAGTTCTCGATTTCGGCAGGAGATCCGCTGGCCCAACTGCATCAATTCGACTACGGTTTCTTCGCTCAGGATGACTGGCGTCTTCGGCCGAATTTCACATTGAGCGGCGGCTTGCGATACGAGACGCAGACGCATTCCAGCGATCGGTCAGACTTCGGACCTCGCATTGGTTTTGCGTGGGGTTTGGGAGGGACTAAAGCGAAGGCGGCGACCAACGTGATTCGAGGAGGCTTTGGCATGTTCTACGATCGCCTCAGCGAGAGCCTGACGCTCGATTCGTTGCAGCAGGATGGAGTTCATCAGCAGAGATTTCTCATCCCGGCGCCCATGTTCTTTCCGGATGTGCCCTCAATCGCCAGCCTAGTTGCAAGCGCACAGCCGCAGACCATTCGGCGGACAGATGCGAGGTGGCAGGCCCCCCTGTTGACGCAGGCTGCGCTCGGCTTCGAACGCCAGTTGACCAAGGGTGTAACGGTCTCGACAAACTTCATACACTCGACGGGCACTCATGCGCTGCGCTCGCGCAATATCTACGCGCCGCTGCCGGGCAGTGGACTCATGCCATATGGGGGAGTGAACGCGGTTTACCTTTACGAAAGCAGCGGAGTCTATAGGCAAAATCAATGGATCACAAACCTGAGCGCAAAGTTAGGTTCCAAGCTGACTTTGTCCGGATTCTACGCGTGGGGTTCAGCACGTAGCAACACAGATGGTGCGGCGAGTTTCCCTGCCAACCCATACGACACTTCCGCGGAGTTCGGACGTGCGGCCTTCGATGTGCGGCACAGGCTGCAGGTGAACGGCTCCTGGTCACCGAAATGGGGTCTGCGGTTCAGCCCTTTTGTGACGCTCACGTCCGGACGGCCATTTAACATCACCACCGGCCGGGATTCGAATAAGGACGGGCTATACCTCAACCGTCCCGCGTATGCTACAGACCGGAGCCGACCGGGTGTGGTGGCCACGCCGTACGGCTTGTTCGATCCGTTTCCAGTTGCGGGCGCTGCAATTATTCCGCGCAGTCTTGGCGATGGACCGGGCGTTATCGCGGTCAACTTCCGAATCAGCAAAGCGTTCGAGCTCGGTGGAGGAGATGCTGGGGGTGGAAAGAAATCGTCCGATCCGAAGCAGATAACTCTATCTCTGAATGCGCGGAACGCAATCAATCACCCAAACCTGGCGGCGCCCGACGGCAATTTGAGTTCACCTGTTTTTGGACAATCCACGGCGCTGGCTGGGGGACAGGGCGTAACGGGAACACGGCGCATCGACGTTCAGGTCAAATTCAGTTTCTAGAGACTAGCCGAAGGCCAAGATCAGTACGCCGACCGAATACCAGCAAAGCACCAATGGTCCCGCTGAGCGAAAGGCGTTCATCGAGGAAGAGCGCAGCGAGGATCAACACGAAGACAACGCTGAGTTTGTCGACAGGAGCGACCTTAGAAGCCGGGCCGAGCTGGAGCGCTCTGAAGTAACAAATCCAGGAGAGGCCGGTAGCAATTCCAGAGAGCCCCAAGCAGAGAAACACCCTTTGATCTGCTGCAGCGAAATGCCATTCCCCGTGAGCGCCGCTATCGCCCATGTAAACACTACGACTACAGTGGTTCGAACCGCTGTGGCCAAGTTGGAATCAATGCCGCTAATCCCGACCTTTGCGAGGATTGCAGTAAGCGCAGCAAAGAGTGCAGAAAGAAGAGACCAGAAAAACCAGTTCATATTCTTAAACAACCATGTAGACTCGCGGCCAGATACACCATGTTGACACGCTCGCGGGATGCCTTGGCTGCCGGCAAACGCTGAGATCGTTTGTGACCTGGAGCGAGTTCGGTGCAAATTCGAAATTCGACTGCTGGCGCGCTTCGCACGAGAACCGGGAGACAGGGCCAGCCAACAAAAGGAGCCGCTCCAAGGCCGACCTTATCGCCGAGACGTCCCCGTCGGCATCCGCGCCACGGCTACTGCCTCCTTTCTTCGTCACTGCAGCCATTTTCCATGTCACCAACCTAAGTGATTTTCCGACGGTTCTGGGTCGTGGCAAAGTCAAATCCCTGCAAAGCACAAACCCACTATGCAGGCATAATGTCATACGGGCGCATCATCTCGTTGTCTTCGTGCTCGAGAACATGACAGTGCCAAACATACCGACCGAGATATCCATCGAAGCGTACGATTATTCTCGTAACCATCTCGGGTTCAGCACGCACGGTATCTTTCCATCCAGCCTCGTTCTCATCGGGAGGATGCGGATCACCCGTAAATAAGAGACGTCCGTCGTCCAGATAGTCGAACACGCTAAATCGCCATCGGTCCAATATCTGAAATCGCACCAGGTGAAGATGAATGGGATGCGATTCATCGGTAAGATTGATCAGACTCCAGATTTCTACGCTGTTGAGAGCTGGCGTCTCCGTTACAGGATCGGTCCACGATAAGTTATTCAGCCTCATCGGCATGGATGGGCTCATGTTTTCACCACTCCCTTCATCCCCGTAGAGAGCGAGTAGCCTTGTTTTCATCGCTTCCTTCTCGTGCATCCGAGTCACAGAACTTAATCGGCTGGCGGGAACAAACGGCTTTGAGGCACCCCGATAAGAAACGCGAAACTGAACGATCTCGTCTTCGTCACTTGAAAGGATAACCGTCCTGCCCCTCGACGTCGAAAAGTCCACCACGATGTCGGCGCGTTCGCCTGGGGCTAGCGTAATGCATGCAACCGATACCGGCCTGGATAGCAATCCTTGATCGCTCCCAATTTGCCAACTCTGTGTTCCAGGCGTGAGTCTCAGATTCAAAAACCGGCCATTACTTACGTTCGCAAGCCTCAGACGGTATGCTCGTGGCTCGAGTTCGAGATAGGGATAAAGCCTCCCATTCGCTAGAATTACATTGCCTTCAACATCTTCGACCCAGGGGCGATCAGGGTCCGACGAGACCGGATAATGAAGCTGACCATCAACGGTGAGGATGCGGTCATAAATCATGATCGGAATTTCGTAATCGCCGGAGGGAAGTTGGAGGGAATCTTCCGCTTCGTCTCGAATCAGATAGAACCCGAATAGTCCAGCGTACATGTTCAGGCGCGTGATGGACATGGCGTGATCGTGATACAGCAATGTCGCAGCGTCCTGGTCATTTGGATAGTAGTTCGTGACAGAACTCCCCCCAGCGATCCAATTTTCGGGATATCCGTCATCGCCGGGTGGTACCCGCAACCCGTGAACGTGGACAACGGTTCGGACGTCTGGCACATCTAAACCCGCACCATGCAGCGAATGGTCGATTGTGAATAAGTGTTTCTTCGGGAGTGCGTTGACCCACTGTACATAAACAGGGCTGCCCTGGCGTACGTCGATCGTTGGGCCTGGTGAGCCAGCCTCAAAACCCCATGAGCGTGCTGGCGCGAGTTCACTGTGGAAACGCGTTCGTGCTTCGCGCATGGTGAGTCGAAATAGGGGAACGGGCTCACGGTCGCGTCCGCGGGTCATGCGCTTGCCGATAGCTAGTGCTCTTGGCGAGATGACCAACCGATCGACAAACTTCTTTGGTCGATTCTGGTCCAGTATCGGGAGGTTTCGACGTTTCGCAAACAAGCTGCGCGTCAGATGCCCGCTAACGAGAAACGCTCGACGGCTCAACATAGTCTTCGAGTCTACTCCTGCGGCATGGCGTTCACTTAGAATTCGAATCGTACCGATACTTGTAAGCGCCGGGCTGGCTTAGAAGCTACAGCATGGCCAAAGAACGGCGAACTTAGGTCACCGATGTAGCCGGCATAGTTGACCTTGTTTGTAACGTTGAATGCGTCCAGTCCCATCGTAAAGTGTGGACCGTCCTTCTTGTCGTTTAACGCAAAGTTATGTGACCAGCGAGCATCAAGCTCTAAGAAGCCAGGTCCCTCTAGTGAATTCCGCGGCACTCCTGGCGGTCGCGCATTTGCGTATCCCGTGTGATATTGATCGAGCCCTGTAGTTTCCGTGTACGGCATTCCCGAGTTGGCGAACAACGCAAAGCCGAGATCCAGGTACTTCGTCGCGTGAAGCGTTCCCATCAGATTGAATCGATGGCGCGCGTCGTAGTCCGCGCGCGACCATTCGCCAGACAGGTCGTAATTATTCGCCGGAAATGAACTGATGCCGGTCCCTCTCGCGCTAACGGAATAGTTACCCGGAATGTCATTCATGACTCTGCCAAGGGTGTACTGTGCCATTCCCTGGAAATAGCGTGTCAGCTTGCCTTTGAATGATATTTCTAGCGCGTTGCTCTCCAGGTGTCCGGATGACTCGATCTGGCGATACACGCCGACAGACGGATTGGGCCGAAACAGGTAATCCGGCGGCGCCGGAGCGTTAACATCCCGGGATCGGAACAGGCCCACGCCTCGACTTGCCCAATAGGTGAACGAGAGAGTCGTTCCGGAAGACAACTGCCGCTCGATAGCCGTGCTGAATTGGGCCAGATAAGGGATTTTCACAGTCGGATCACGTCGCACGATGGTAGCAGGGCTTGTATCGAATAGCCGCACTCCGAGCACGGCGGGATAGCTGGGATCGGTCAGGACGATTTGCCGGAGGCGCGTGCCGTTATATTTCTCGAGATCGAAGATCGGAGCGTTCCCCGTCCTGTCGAAGAAGATGCCGGCACCGGCCCGAATTACCGTAGCACGCTTCTTGCCGGGCGCGTAAGCGATCGATAGCCGGGGCGAGAAGTTGTTGTTGTCATGAAAGAAATTCTGCCAATCATATCTTATTCCGGCCGACAGTGTGAGGTTCGGCCGCATCCGGTAATCGTCCTGGAAGAATCCGCCGATCACCGTCTCCAGGAAAACGACATGCCCGTCGCCTTGCTGACGAATGAACGAGTAAGGTTGCGCGAGTTGGTACTCCTGCAACGTCGAGAAGTAGTACGTGCCCTCCGTGTTGGTTCGATCCGTCTGGCCTCGGCGGCTGATGTCGGGCACATTAATTCCCGTCCGGATGTTGTGCTTCCCTGGGTTCCAGCTGAGAATCTCGTTCAAGTTCATGTGATTCTCGGTCTGCAGGCGATCGCTTTGAGCGCCGCCTCCGGTGAAAGCGCCATTCACAATGATCGATGGGTTCTCGGTGAGGCTGGTAGTTGTGGCTCCTTGGCGCCCAAACGCAACGCGAAACTGATTCAGCAGCGCCGGAGAGATCACCAGACTGTCGTTGTAGTACAGCTCGTTCTCGTGGCCGAGAACCTTCGTGCCTGCCTCGGGCAACACAAAGCCGCCAACGCCGCGATTTTGCTCGGACGTTTTGTCCAGGTTGACTCGCACAGTGGCGAGATGATGTTCGGTAAACTGGTGCGTGACCGAAACCGACACTTCGGTGTTCCGCTGTGGATTCGGAGTGATCGATTGGAACAAGCCAGTGCGTGTGACCGCGAACACGACGGCTTGAAGGTCCTGTTCTTCACGATCTAACGACAGCAGAAACGAGTTCTTTTTGCTATGTCCCAACGGTCCAAGAACGCTACCTTCGTAAATGCGCCTCTGCTCCGGGGGCCGTGTCCTAGCGAATGGGTCTCGGGCATTCAGGTGGGAGTCGCGGAAAAGAAAATTGAACGTGCCGTGGTAGACGGGTGAATCCGGCTTGGTAATAACTTCGATGCGTCCCCGGCCTGGCCGGGAAAACTCCGCTGAGTATGGATTTTGATTGATCTTCACCTGCTGAATGGCGGACGCGGTAACCCCGATGTTGCGCTGCTCCATGCCATTCACGACCAGCGTGACGCCGTTCGTGCCAACTGCGCCCGCATCCAAGAATTGCGACATCATGGAAACGTAGTTCTGATCGAACACGGGCAGGTTATTCATCATCTCGCGGTCCATGGTAACGACGTCTAAGTTCTCATTCGCGTCAGTGCCCACTTGGTTTGCCGAATCGGAAACGGTGACCTCCTGTCTGACGCCAGCCATTTTGAGCTGGATTTTCAAGGGTGTTGGCGATCGATCCTTGATGCTGACAGCAACCATCTCGCTGGAGAACCCGTCCCGTTCCACCGATATCGCGAACTCGCCACTCGACATTCCTGAGACGCGAAATGCTCCCCCGCGGTCTGTTCGTGCGCTCCGAACGACATCTGCTGTTTCTCGCGCACGTATCTGAACTGTTGCCTCCGGAATCGCCGCACCACTGGGGTCCACCACGATGCCCGTGATTGTATAAAGCCTAATCTGCGCGCGGGCCTGTGTTAGTAGAAGGGCTGAAAGCAGGGACCCGACAATAGTTAGCCGCATACACCCAAACTTAGCACGGCATTCTTAAGAACTGCTGAATGGTGCACTCGAAGTGCGTAATCCCACGAATACTTACGCATCGCCTCACCTATCGCCCACGTTTGTCAACAGGCGCCGGCTGAAATATGCTGAAATATAATGAGGTTCAACCGAATGGTGGAAAAGGAGGTTCTATGACCAGACGTTCCTTGACGGTAATCTCAGTAGTAGTTTACGTCCTCAGCGCAGCGGCTTCCGCTCCCGGACAGGCGTTCAAAGTCGAGAAGTTCGATATCAAGGGTGATGGTGGCACGGACTATGTGGCTGTCGAATCCGCTACAGGACGAGTATACGTGTCTCGGGGAAGCCACGTCATGGTTGTGGACGGACCTACCGGCAAGGTCGTCGGCGACATTCTGAATACACCCGGGGTACACGGCGCGGGTATTGCTACCAAGGCGGGCCACGGTTTTACGACGAACGGCGGCGACAAAACCGTAACGATGTTCGATCTGAAAACACTGGCCGAAATCAAGCGAATCCCCGTCGAGCAGGGCGGCCTGGACGGGATCATGTACGATGAGCCAGACGACCTGATTATGCTCACGAATCACAGTCGGCCAATCGGAACCTTGACAGCAATCAATCCGAAGACTGGCGCCATCGTGGGCACGGTGGAGTTAGAGGACAACGCTCCGGAAGGCGCCGCGGCTGATGGCAAGGGACACATCTTCGTGAATAACGAGGGCAAGAACACGATCCAGGTAATTGACGTCAAGACCTGGACGGCAGTCGATTCCTGGCCGGTCGATCCCTGCAAACGGCCGACAGGAATTGCTTACGACAGAGCGTCCGATCGAATTTTCGCCGGGTGCAGTGGTACTTCCGTCGTTATCAATCCGAGAACAGGCAAGGTCGTAGCTACCATCAAGAACGGCACTCGGGTTGATGCTCTCGGTTGGGACCCCTCGCGGAAACTGATCTACATTCCGAACGGAGGTGAAGGCAACGTTACGGTCGTACATCAGGACTCGCCCGACAGTTACAGTGTCGTGGATACGGTTTCGACGTTTTCTGGCGCGAAGACGATTTGCGTGGACGAGAAGTCTCACAACGTTTATCTGTTCCAACCGGAACGTGGTCCGGCTCCGCCCGCGTCGGCCGGCGCGGACCCAGTCGCTAAGGGCGGAGGCGGCCGCGGTCCACAAGGACCGATAGTCGCGGCGTGGTTCATTGCGATTAAGCCGCAACAGTAGTCTCGGCCGACTGATTTGCAGTCCCGAGTTCGCTGGCCGATCACATCTCATTACTTGCACGGGGTCCGCCCCACCCCGACAATTACGAAACTCCCGGCTTAGCAGCCTTCTTCCTACTTGGGCCTGCTTTCATCTAGGTAGACGAATCGAAGCCCTAGTACGGGCTCCCGTACTTGTTCTTACGCTCTGAACAATACCGAGCTCACGCGCGCCGGTTTTACCGGCCAGAACCGAGCTTTATTCAGCGCGCATGGTTGTTCGAAATACTTCCTGCAGAGAGCCTTGCGTTTGCCGGCCATAACGTGCTGGAAGTGATCACCCTGGCGAATTCCGGGCTACCGGCCGGAGTCATGTTGTCGATGGGCACGCTGGTTTAGCAACGTCGCCGACCGGGACCATCGGGGTAAGCGGATTCGAGCTTCAGGGCTCGCGAGCGACGCGCCGATTACTTGGACTCCGAAGTTGACCTAGCCCACGATGCGTGCTCCCGGACCCGCTCGGTAGCGACCACAAGACCCAGTTTGGCGGCGTTCTCTATTTCGCCGTCGATCGCGCCACGACCAAAATTACAAACGATTCAGCCTTCACGGCCTTCTTTCCATTCGGCGCAGATTCATACTCTGCAGCGGGCAAATAAATCTTGCGGGTCACTGGATCCAGCGCCATTGTCCGGGCACCGTCACCCGTGGTTACGATCTGCACGATCTCGAATTTTCCGGCGTACTTCTCACCTGCTACAAACAACTGCGAGCCCGCCGTGCTCGCGAACGCCTGACCGCGATCGAACTTCACGGCATCTACACTTGGGCCGATCTGCATATCCGATACCACTTTTCCATCCTTCGTGCTCATGACGATCAGCTTCTCGGGCCCGCGGCATCCGAGAAAAATTCGCTCTGTGTTCCGATCGATAGCCATCCCGACAGGTTTGCCGCCAGGTGCCACCGGCCAGTTCGCGATAACTTTCCTGGCCTTCAAATCGACCACCGCGACTTCGTCCGTGCTCATAAGGTTAATGAACACTTTGCCATTCTCGTCTGCGGCTAAAAATTCCGGCTCGCCACGCAGCGCAATCGGATCACCGATTTTTCCAGTCTTCGGGTCGATATCCGGCTTGAAAACCATCAGCGCCTTCCCGCGTCCTGAGACGCAGAGCACTTGGTCTGTTCCCGGGTCGTACACTATGCCGTCCGAGTCCTCGATCGCTGCCAGTCGGCCCAACACCTCGTTCGTCTTGAGATCGAAGACGATGATGGCACCTCCGCCATCGCTGATAAAGCCGCGCCCCGCCCTGGGTGCCAGCGCCACGCCGTGGGCGTTCTTCTGTCCAGGAAGGTCGGCGAGCACTTTGCCTGATTCTTCGTCGATGACGAGCGTATGAGTGGTACGTGGAGGTATAGACGATGGTTTTGTGAATCAGGGGTTAGATAGTCCCATCCTCCGGCTCCGCCGATGCGAAATGTGTTTACCACTCGCCATTCGTTCTGCGCTATTGCGCGAGGAACCGCGACGGCGAGCACGACCAGCGATATGGCGAGGATTCGCGGCATTTTTGCCATTACTGTTCACATCCTCCCCACGAATTATATCGTAGACTTTAGCGGTATTCTCTGGCTTTGAATCAAGAATGCAGTTATACCCAAATCGTGCCCCCTGGTTATCTCCCAGCGGTTACGAAGTTCAAAAAGCGGGCGGCGTCCGGCCTTGGTCCTATTAGGGGGTTGTCGCTGCATGCGGGCCAGTCAACGCCGGAGATTTGACCACCAGCAGATTAGAGCATGCAAGACCAAGAAATGGAGGGAGAAATCCGAATAAGTCCTTTATTGTCAATAGACAAAGACTCCGAACAGGAGGCACTAGCAATAGGTGTAAATCGCCGGTAGTCCGGCCAAAGAGAGGGTAGAGTCAGGGAAGGTTGACTGTAGCGAAAACTGTAGAGAGACCGGTCAGAAAATGGCCTAAAACGGCAGTAAACCGCCGTAGTAGCTTGAGGTTCAGGAACGGCGCAAGTCCTTGACTGGTATTGATTTAATTGGCTCCCCAAACGGAACTCGAACTATCAGCCTCTTGGTTAACAGTTTGGCAAGCAAAAGAATTTTCTCCGCCGCGAATCGCTCAAATGCCGACCTGTTAACCGAGAGTGCTTCGGTTCGAGTTCCGTTTGGGGAGCCAATTAAATCAATAACCTACAGATGAAGATTTCAGTCGTTCTCAGTTTGCGCGGTCAACTGTATGGAATTTGGAGAGACCGTGCCAGAATTCAGTGAGCTATCGACGTTGAACATCCTCTTGTCCTTCGCCCATTATGCGGAGTCCGCGATTATGCAAAGCCACAGTGCCGAGATGGCGTTGTGGCCTGCATGTCGGTGATTTGGGACTCCGCATAAAAACGGGGGGCCAGCGCCCGGCGATTCGAATGTACCAGCCGCACGCGATCCTTTTTCCACTCGGCGAATACATAAGGTTGCTGCGGCAACCGCTGCAGGGCAGGGCGATCCAGCTTCTGGTACAACTCCAGCCGGGAGTCCGGCAGTTTATGGAACGGACGTTGGTTCAGTTTAGTGACCAGATCGGCGATAGCTTCATTTACCTGGGCCAAGTTGAAGAACTGGCGCTTGCGCAAGGCCGCCACGATCCAACGCTGGACCAGCAACACTCCTTGCTCCACCTTGGCTTTGTCGCGGGCGTGTCCTGGCCGCGCCGGCACGATCGCCACCCCGTTATGAGTGGCCCATTCCTGATATGTGCGATTCAACTCCGGCTCCCAATAGCACGGCTTTTGCACACCGGCCTTCCACTGATCGGGCACGATGAGCCGCGTGGCGCCGCCGAAAAACGCGAGTGTGGGAGTATTCGAGCCGATCCAATCCGGCAAGCTACGCGTCCAGGTGGCTTCGGCATAGGTGTAGCTGCTTGCGCCCAGCACCGCAACGAAGATGTAAGCCGGATGGCTCCGGCCGGTCGCCGGATCGATCACCGGGATGGTGTCGCCCGCATGGTCGACGAAGGTCTTCTCGCCGGCGCGATGATCCTGCCGCAACACCACGTCCAGATGCCGCGCCCACGCGCGATATTGCTCGCAGAACCAGCTGTATTGAACGCCGTCCGGATGTTGTTCCATGAACTCCTGCCAGAGGAATTGCAAGGTGACGCTCCTGTTCGCTTTTAACTCCCGATGAATGGTGGCGAAACCGGGCTGCGGCTTGGGCGGGGGATGACCTTCTTTTGCGGCCTCGGCCCGCCGTGGCGGGAACAGCAACTGTTCCAGTTGCGTGTCATCCAGGGGTTCCGGCAATGGCCAACGCAGGTCAGCTGCCGCGGCCCGTTCCAGGTATCGCTGCACGGTGCTCCGGCTGAGGCCGCACCCGTGGGCGATCTGACGTTCGCTTAAATGACCTTCATGATGAAGTCGAAGGACTTCTTTGATTTGACGCATCGGTAATCTTCTTTCCGGCACGTAATTTCCTTTCTTGTTCAGGAAATCACCTGCCTTTATTGAGTTACCCCGCGCCAGCCCTTCGTCGCCTCTCTATTCCGCTCGCTACTGAGGCCACCATTCCGGTCACTGAATCCACCGTTCCGCTCGTGCCCGAGAAGTGGACCCACATCCCACCGGAATCGGTGGCCCATTTGCTGGCGGAATCAGTGGCCCACTTCGACCGGAATACGCATTAGCGAATGCTTACATCTTCAGGCGAACGAATCGCCATAAAGCACGAGAAATGCGCGTCCGTCAAAATCGAAGTCGATTGTAAAGATACCTGAAGTGTATCACTGCTCACGGATTTATGGTTTAAACTGAAGACTGATTTAGCGGGATGGGCAAGAGGTCATTGCAATTAAGCGCGCAGACTGGCTTCCCATAACTCTCATTCGCAAAATCGGAGGGAAGACGAATCCCGTGGCACACGTACTGGTAATTGACGATGAATCGGTGCTGCTCGGCTTGATCGCTACCACCTTGCAACGGGATGGCTACACAGTAACGCCAATGGTAGATGCTCTTGCAGCAATTGATTCGTTCGTAACAAGCCAGCTCCCGGTCGATCTGCTGTTGGTCGATGTCACGATGCAACCAATCAGCGGTTTTGAAATCGTGAAGCGTCTGGTTAAGGCTGGCTTCGCGGGTCCGGTGCTGTTTATGTCCGGCTATACCTCACTCTCAGGAGCAATTACCGAATCAATGGGTGTGTCAGCAATGATCGAAAAACCCTTTACCGCGCCTGAGTTGCGTACCGCCGTGAAGAAAGCACTCGCGAAAAGCATGGTAAAAAAGCCGAACGTAGCGTAGAGCAAGCAAGATCAAGCCGGAAGGCACACATAGGAACCCAAAACCTCTGGCCCCAATTAGCCAACAAAAATCTACGCTTTTGCGTTAGGAAGCGGGTTCGTCTCGGGGAGCCAAATATTTGCGACTTCGAACTCTCCTCTGTTCGGACGGACGCGCTGAGATACATGGGCGGCGCCACGGTCTGGGTCATGATCGACAATACGCACGTTGTGGTGTTGCGGGTCGTGTCGTCCGATCGCGTGAGAGTATGTCGGGCTTCGTCAGATCTTTTCCGTGTCGATTCCACATCCGACTTTCAAGGTCGTGATGCATTTCCCGCTCAACGTAAAGGAACCAATGCGACACTGATCGACTCTCTTGGCAAAAGGCATAAAAGACACACCGAAGCCCACTGAAGCCTGCGGGTTCTGCGTCATAGTTCGTACGGCGGTCCACAAACTGCTGCAGCCCTGCCATGATCTCGTCACGCCGAGCTTTTCTGAAAACCGTCACAGCTGGTGCCGCGGGTGGACTCTTGGGAACAATGAGTTACGCCGGCAAAAATCCGCCCACACCCCTGCCGCTGCCTGAGAATTCAGGAATCGATCATATTATTGTTCTCACCATGGAGAACCGCTCCTTCGACCACTTCTTTGGTTGGATTTCGGGCGCCGACGGCCGCCAGGCCGGTCTGACGTACCTTGACAAGAATAACGTCGCGAAGCCAACCCATCACCTTACGGACTTCCAGGGGTGCGGTCACCTTGATCCGGATCACAGTTATGCCGGCGGCCGAATCGAGTACAACAATGGGGCGTGCGATGGATGGCTCCGCTCCCAGAACGACGAGTTCGCGATTGGCTACTACACGCAGAAAGACCTCGCTTTTTACGGCGACGCTGCGATGCAGTGGATCGTCTTCGACCGCTATTTTGCGGCCACCATGGCACCTACGTTCCCAAATCGCATTTATCAATATGCCGCGCAGACCGATCGCATCGACGACACTTTCGAACTCTGCACGTTACCGACAATCTTCGATTTGCTGGCGGCAGGCGGACGATCGGCGCGGTACTACTACAGCGATGTTCCGTTTCTGGCATTGTGGGGATTGAAGTACCTCCCGATCAGCCGTCCCTTCCCCTCTTTTCTTTCCGACTGCGCCTCAGGCGATCTTCCTGACGTCACCTTCATCGATCCTCGCTTCATCAGCGAATCGCAAGGTACGTCCGGTGACGATCACCCATTCGCTGATATCCGTAATGGTGAGGCGTTCGTTAATGCAGTCTACAATGCAGTCACCAAGAGCCCGGTCTGGCACTCCTCGGTTTTTTTGATCCGATACGACGAGTGGGGCGGCTTCTTTGATCACGTGGCTCCATCGGAAGCACCCGATCCCAATCCAGCTTTTGCACTGCGCGGCTTTCGCGTACCCGCTATGATGATTGCTCCATGGGCGCGGACCAATCAGCCGTCGAGTGAAATCTACGACCACACCTCCATTCTGAAAACGATTGAATGGCGCTGGAATCTACCCTCGCTCACGGTGCGAGATGCAAGTGCGAACAACATTGTTGCCGCGCTCGACTTCAGCAAAGCCAAGCGAAATGCGCCCACCTATTCAGTGCCCGCTGGCCCGTTTGGAGCAGCCTGCTCGACCACCAGCGCACCGATCGTCGGTGAATGGGAGTTGTTGCAGGCGGCTGCCAGGTCGGCTGGATGGCCTTTGCCGTAAACGGTTGCTGTTGGCTCAGTACCCTCAGCGACCTCGTCCTCAGCGACCTCGTCCCCATCGGTCTCGCTCGCACGAGGATTGCCCGTCGGACTTCTGTCACGCGCGAAGCGAGGACACGATGCGTGCAAGGAGGGTGAGTTTCCCGGCAAGGCATCAACGCGGCACCCTCGCTTTGCGGTCCGAGTGAGTCCCTCGCCTCTTGACCGATTCGATTCGAATTTTGAGTAGATTCTGCGATCACAGCACCGAGTGTTCATCCGCATTGAAGCACCCCCTGACCGGATGCCGAGAGTTACCTATGGTGGGCGAGGAAACCAGCGAGCGCTACGAGTTCATCCCCGCGGTCCTGAATTGCGAGCCACGGCCCAAAAAATAATCTCCAGTTGCCCCGTGGCCTGTCCGGGTCCCCCTTACCTACGCAAGAATAAATGGGCAGCAGGAAAGAAAACGCAATTTTCCGGCCGATGCCTTGAGGACATCATCCCAATGCAGCGCACGGGCTCGCATCGGAGAGGGACGTTTTCAGGAGGCGATCGACATCCTCTCTCCGCATGGGGATTCTCGCCCGAGCCGTTTGATATTCGGTTTCCTGGGCTACGCCTACGCGCGGTCGGGACGGCGCGAGGAGGCTGAAAAACTGTTGACGATGTCCGCCAATCCCATCACACGAGCGCTGATTCTCGCCGGACTGCAGGATGCCACCGGTACGCTTGCCGCGCTGGATCAAATAGCTGCGGAAACAGGTCCACAGCGAGCCGGTGTGGACATTACAAGATCAGCAAAATTGCGTGGACGCATCAAATACAGGCAGAGAATCGGCGGTCTACTCAGGTTCTATTCGAGGGCCGCATGAATATTTTGACCATACGGGGTACCGAGGAGAAGTTTCGGGTCAGCCTTTTGCCACCTGTGCCGTCATCGTACTCTATCTGCTAAGGCACGCCGATTCAATGCATTGAGTCGCATTTGCTCTTGTCCGCGCCCCCCGCAACGCTTTGGGTAGTGGGCGGGGCCCGTCGGTGGATCTCAGCCGATTCGATGCGACGCCAGTTCGCCAGATTCGGACCATTTTTCCAATACGGCCCAATTCGCAGAGCTCTACAATTACTTCAATGAGCCTACAAGGAAGAGTTGCATTGGTGACCGGTGCTAGCCGGGGAGTTGGGCGCGGTGTCGCCGCGGAGCTTGCCGCCAACGGAGCACGGGTGTTCGTAACGGGTCGTTCGCTGCCCGAACATGTTCAAGTTGGTCAGAAGATAACGGCCGTTCGATGCGATCATAGTGATGATGTGCAGGTGGATGAGGCTTTCAACCTAGTCTCTCGAGATGCTGGCGCAGTCGATATCCTGGTCAATAATGTCTGGGGCGGCTACGAGCGAATGGTCGAGGACGGCAACTTCACATGGCCGAAGCCATTTTGGGAGCAGCCCATCTGGCGATGGGACGCCATGTTCAGTGCAGGAGTCCGCGCGCATTACCGCGCTGCTCAACTGGTCACGCCCGGCATGATCGCCTTGGGTCGAGGACTGATCGTGAACATTTCATTTTGGGCAGCTCAAAAGCACCTCGGCAACGTAGCTTACGGAGTCTCAAAAGCAGCGACGGACAAGATGACCGCCGACATGGCACACGAGTTGAAGCCGCATGGCATTACAATCGTTTCCCTCTATCCAGGACTCGTGCGGACCGAAAAGGTGATGGAGGTGGCGCAGTACCTCGACCTAAGCAATTCTGAGTCCCCGGAATTCATCGGGCGGGCTGTGTCCGCGCTGGCGAGCGACGGCGATGTCATCCGGCATTCAGGGAAGGTTCTCGTCGCGGCGGCCGTGGCCAGAGATTATGGCTTCAAAGATATCGACGGAAAGGCGCCGCACCCGCTGACACTAGCGAATGTCTGAAGCAGTCAATACCGGGATTCTTTACACAGAGCACACCAGCCTGCGATCTGTGAGCCCCGGCGTGTCTTCGTTGTGGTCTTACGAGGCGCGCGCACACGATGGACACCGGCCTGTCCAAATGAACACAGATGGCGACCACCAGTACTGGCTCGACCGGTCCGATCCTCTTTTGAACACAATCTTGCCGGGGACCGGTGTTTCGGTAGTCATCAACTTGGAGGAACCGTGGACTGCCGGCCAAACGCTCGTCTCGTCAGCCTTCGTGCCGCGGTTAGCGGTCATGGGGCCGGTCACATGCTCAAGAATCCTGCGGTTGGGCAAGTCGGTCCGTGCCTTTGGCGCTGGATTCGAATCAACGCTAACGCCCGATTTGTTCGGCGTGTCGGCAGCCGAGCTCGTTGATCGAATCGTGCCTCTTGAGGCCGTATGGAGTCGATTTGAAATCGAAGGGCTCGTCGACGCCTTAGTAGCTACTGATCTGCGGCGAAACGTAGCTGCGTTGAGGGACGAGATGAGGACGCGCATTGACCGCGTGACGTTCCGGGATTCGGTGGGCTATACCGGGGCCAACCTCCTCAGGCTCCACGCCGGCTGCGTCTCAATCAATGAACTTGCCAAAAGCCACGGTCTCACGCGTCAGCAGTTCAAGCGTCGATTCCTCGCTACCACAGGACTTCCTCCGAAACTGTATGCGCGCATAACTCGTTTTCAGGTACTCGTCCAGTCGCTCTTGTCCTCAGATGTGTCGGATTGGGCGGGGGTCTCTTCAGACGTGGGATTCTACGATCAGGCGCACATGATCAATGAGTTTCATGAGTTTGCCGGCTCGTCCCCGACTGTCTTCTTCCAACCCAACGGTTCCGAGCGCAGCAGCGTGAAGCTGAAGCTGCGCGGGCGGCCCTGTGAATGGTTGGGGCCGTCCTAGACTAGACTGCACCGCAAAAATCGCTGGCGAAGGAGCGAGTCATCGGTCGATCGAGCCGCGCGCTTCTAGTGCAAGAACTGATCCGGCACTACCCCATTTGAGCGATAGTTCGATTAGGCTAGGTTGGAAGACTGCCAGCTTGCTTGGAGAGGTAGGCTTCGGCAAAAGGGAGAGGGCGATGAAGATTTGACACCATTTCACACTGTGCCGCTGCTCGCGATGCTCGGCTCCGCGACGGCGGCATACGGCCAGGTCTAACCACAGCTCGCCCAGCGGCGGTTCGACGAAGCCACGAAGTTCTGCGAGCGAGACGCGGGTCGGTTGTGGTTAGTCGCTCTGTGGTCCGATGGTGACTTGAGCAAGCGACCGGGATGCGTGCCACAAGCCAGCCGGGACCTGAGGGGGCCGGTCCCGCTTCCCAGGTCTCGCGGACGGCCCTGTCTTCTGGCGCGGGGTGAGGTAGTTCAGTTCGCCCTGTATACGTTCGCGAACAAGACTGACGATGAACGCCAGCGAATGATGGTTCATGGGCTGTTTCATCGCATTCGAGCAGAACTGGGCTGCACGTCGAGCAACGGCTTCAACGAGCATCTCGACACGCTTGAAGGACGTTCTGGCTGCTGCTCGAAGGCGGGCCCTGCGCCGGGCTCTCGAGTCCAGTGGGAGTGGCCAAGCCGAAACGATTGCCGATGCGCTGGTCTTCAGACACGAGCGCCGCCGCCTTTTTCCAGGCGCCGCGGACAACGAAGGCGCGAAGAGATCAAGGAAGGTCTTCCCTCCTACACCGGTGTCGCAGCCTAAGCCAATTCGCCCGCGCGGACGACCACCGGACCGAAGCCCCCCGTGAGTATTTGAAGGCGTCCATCGGCGGAGCCTTCGCCTATATGCCCGGACCCGCCTACGGTGTGCTGCCGGACGATCTTCTGCCGGACGATCTTCTGCCGGACGATCATCTGCCGGGATTGCGCCGACAGGTGCGTGACGACTCGGACTTTGGCGACTTGCTCGCCTCCGCGAGCAAGAGGTCGCTGACGACGCATCTCGCCGGGGCTGCGGCCCGCTACGATGGGGCGAGGCTGCGAACGGCGGAGGAGGCGCGCGATCGGACGAGGCAGGCCGTGTGGCCGAGTTGCGCCGTCGGTTGGTGGATGGGCCCGTACTTGTCGATGCCTGCCGGGGGTAGCTCGACCAGCGACTTCACAGGCTCGGTAGCTATTCCGGGGCCGGCACGGTGTTCTTTCACAATTTCTCCCTTTCCGCTCAATGGGGTCATCTCAACGGCAAGAACGGTGTCTGATTTCGCTGCCGATGGAACCACTTTCCGTGCCGGTTACCGGGCTACTCGAAGGCGCCACATTGCCAGGGGACGGCCGGACCGCCACTCTCAACTCCAGGTGGGTAGTTAAAGCCCGCGGCACGACCGGGCTCCTGTCGCGGCAAAGTGAGAAGTTCCTAATTGGGCAAAGTAGAAAGTTCCTCTTGACAGCCGCAAGGCTGGAGGGATGGAACGAATCGCGATGAGTCAAGAGGAACGAGACTGGCTGGATTGGTTGAAACGCGCCCGGGACGGACAGGTGACGCAGAAATTCGCGGCAGAGAAGACGGGGATCAGCGATCGCTGGGTGCGACAGCTTTTGGTGGAAATGAAGGCAAAGGGCGATGCCGTGGTTGTCCATGGGTTGCGAGGGCGTCCTTCGAATCGCAAGATCGACGAGGAGACACGGAGCAAGGCGATAGAGGTTCTCAAGTCGCCGGACTGGCACGATTTCAAACCGACGTTTGCCGCAGAGCAGCTGGCGAAACGGCATGAGATTGCGGTGAGTAAGGAAACGTTGCGCCAGTGGATGATGGCAGAGGGGATTTGGCAGAGCAAGGGACGCCAAGTTAAGGAGGTGCATCAGTGGCGGCCCCGGCGCAGCCATTGTGGTGAGTTGGTGCAATGGGACACCTCCGATCACGACTGGCTGGAAGGACGAGGCAACGAGCCAGTGGGGCACCTCCTGCCGATCTGGCTCATCCATAGTCCGTTGGCTTTTGCATCGATACCAGCGATAATCGACCTTTCGCGTCGACAACTCGATGAAGAACAGAACCATTAAACCGTTGCAACCCGCGCTTGGACCAGACTTCCACAGTGAAGAAAACGGCCGCCACGATCAAATCCCAATGCTGTGACAGGAATTCCTTCCAACTTGTCTTCCGACGCCGTTCTGGAGCCGTCTCAATCCCGTTGCGTTTCAGGATCTCAGCAATGGTACTGCCGGCAAGATCGTGTCCCAGATTGGATAGCGCCCCCTTGATGCGTCGATAGCCCCAATCTCGATTCTCTTTGGCCATTCGGACCACGAACGCCTCGACCTCTCCATCGGTTCGAGGCCGACCTGGCGCTCGGTTGGCAGTACCGTCGTATTTCTGGGCGATGAGCTTGCGATGCCAGGCAAGCAAGGTGTCGGGCGTGACGATGGTGGCGACATCTGTCAGAATCTTCGTCCTAACCCTTTGGCCTTGGCGGCCAATCGACGTCGTTGTTCGTCGTTGAATTTCCGACGACGATCACCGAGTTGCTCCCGTAACACCCGGTTCTCCTCGCGAAGATAATCGATGATCAAGAGCTGCTGTTGGTTGAGCCAGCCGGAGAGGGCGATGAGCACGAATCGGAACGGGTCGAGCATGTTGCGTAGCTGTCAACCTATTATCGCCAGACGTCCGATCTTGCCCGACGGAACACACTGGAACTGATGGAGATCCAGTTTTCGGACCATAAGCGGTTACCGTAAGTCAACCTACTCGCCTGTCGAAGCAAAAGCGCGCTCGATATTCGTGGGGCGGCACTCCCAGTGCTCTGATAGAGGCCCACCGCAACTGCTCCTCGTCCGTCAAGCCGCAATCAATAGCAATGTCGCTATTCGATCTGCTGTTTCCTCAAACCGGCGTCGTGCAGCGTCAATACGTATCGCTTCGACGGATTTCGCAGGCGTGCGGCCACGGGTTTTAGCATAAATCTGGGCGAAGTTTCTGGGCTCATGTGTACCCGCTCTGCGAGTGCCTCGATCCGCAGATCGCTCTTCAAGTTTTCCGCGATCCACTGTTCTAGTTCGCCGAATTTATCGGAGTCCGATTGCGCCTGCGCTGAGAGCAGCGCGCTGTACTGAGACTGACCGCACGCACGCTTCAAAGAAACGACGAGCATGCGGGCGACCTCTATCGAGATCTTCCGTCCGAGATCCTGCTCGATCAGCGCGAGGGCGAGATCAATGCCCGAGTTAGGCCAGGCTGCACTTGGTCGGCTAAACTGACTAATTTGGACATCTCGAAACTTAATCCAATCGCGCGGTTAACACAGGAGACGCAAAAGCCATGTCGACGAATCGACCCATCAAAGTTGGCCTGCTCAAACAGAGTGAACTCGAGGAGGCGGGCCGTATTGTCCGGCTGGCGTTCGGAACGTTTCTGGGATTGCCTAATCCCCTCGATTTCATGGGCGACCGCAATTTGATGACGCCCCGCTGGCGCTCGACCCACGTCAAGGTGATCGCGGCGCGCGAAGATGGCCGCCTGATCGGATCGAACGTAGCCACGCGCTGGGGATCGTTCGCGTTCTTCGGACCCCTGACTGTGCTGCCGGAATACTGGGATCGCGGCGTGGCGCAGCGGTTGCTCGAAGCCACTATGACGCTTTTCGACCGATGGGGTGTGCGGCACACCGGGCTGTTCACGTTCCCGCAAAGCGCGAAGCACGTGTGTTTGTACCAGAAGTTCGGCTACTGGCCGCGCTATCTTACCGCGATCATGACACGCACACCGGATGCAAACCCAGCGTCACAGGCGAAATCTGCGGATGCGCCTGCATTGCTATCGACCTTCACCAAAAGCCAGCGCGACCAGGCCATCCAGGCCTGCGGGAAACTCACCCACAAGATCGATAAGGGACTCGATCTGGCTGGTGAGATCCGGGCCGTACTTGCGCAGCGCACCGGCGAGGTCGTGTTGACATACACGCGCGGTGTTCTCGACGCTTTCGCAGTGTGCCTGAACGGACCCGGATCGGAGGGCGGCGAGAGAACTTGTTATGTCAAGTTTGGTGGGGCCCGTGGTGGTGTCGGAGCCGGTGAACGTTTCGACAAGTTGCTGGATGCTTGTGAAGCGTTTGCATCCTCGCGCGGCGCGACTGTAGAGGCTGGCGTGAACCTGGCTCGAGAAGATGCCTACCGGCGCTTGCGCTCCCACGGATATCGAGTGACGATGCAGGGTGTCGCCATGCAACGTCCGCATGCGGATGGGTTCAATCGGGCCGATGCCTACGTGATAGACGACTGGCGTTAAGGCGGTCAGCTTTCCGATTGCGGACGTATTGTCCGCCACTCGGAAGTTGCTGCAAACGGGGGTGTCGGAGTGCATCGTGTTCTGGGTTCGTTCCACCCTGCAACGCCGGCAGTCTCGCGGCTGACCATTATTCGGCATGCTCGGCCGGTTATCGCCTCAGCTTGTCGACGATAACCGCTGCGCACCGTCCCGCCGGATCCCTTCGCAGCGAGATACACCCTCCGTGCCGTTCCCATGCTGATTTTCAATTCTCGCGAGATTCGGGACCAACTGTAATGCTCCTGGTCCCGCAGTCGAACTACCTCATCCCTCCGGAATATGACCCGCGGGCGGCCAACGGGCTTACCGCTCTTCGTCCCATGTGCGCGAGCGTAATCGAGCCCGGCGACGACGCGTTCGCGGATCACGCTGCGCTCGAGTTCGGCCATCGCGGCGATGATCGTGAACATGGCGCCGCCCATCGGTGTCGAGGTGTCCAGGGCTTCCTGGTGGCTGACAAAGTCGATGTGGAGGGACTTGAATTCCTCAAGTGCGAGCACAAGCTGTTTGACGCTTCGGGCGAATCGGTCGAACCGCCATACCAGTACTATATCGAAATGACCGCGGCGGGCGTCGGTCATCAGAGCAGTGGAGGCCTGGGCGCTTTTCCTTGGCTCCACTCGCGCGGTCCTGGTAGACTTTTGCAACGGTCCACCCGCGTTGCTTCGCGAGGGCGGTCAACGCTTCGATTTGGATCTCGGGGCGTTGTTCGAATGAGCGGGTGTCGTCCTCTTGGGTGTCGCCGACCGGTTTGCGCTTCTTAACTGCGCTGATGCGGGCGTAGGTCGCGGCGCGTTTACTTCCACTGATGATGAGCTTTGAATCGCTGTCTCCCATCGCTCGCCCTCTCGACTCCACGAGGAAGTCGGTTAAGGCGGGATCGAGAGAACTTCACACGATCCGAAACGCAGTATTTCACCCGGGAAGCGAATCTCGGCAGACCAAAAGTTTTAGAATGAAATGGAATGGAACTGCGTTTTGGAAGGCTTGTAAGTTATTGAAAATGTGGTGGCCAGAGACGGAATTGAACCCGAATGGTCAAAATACTCATGCGGCCCGAGAATAGTACTTGAGCAGTCCGCCGAGCCTCTGCTTGCATTTGACACGCTTCAGTAGGCGGGTTTGCTGCTCCTCAGCAAAATAACAGAACGTTGCTTTTACTCTGGTGTTTGCGTTCGAAATGATAGTGCGATACGAACTCGGTCACGGCGCGCTTGAGTGAACTCTGGCCAAACAGGATCAGCTTCGAGAGGAATTCATCCTTGACCGAACGCACCCAGCGTTCGGCAAAGGCATTCAGATTGGGACTCTGCGGCGGTAGTGCCACGCATTTGACACCGCCCGTCTTCAGTATGGCCTTGAACGAGGCACAGAATTTGCTGTCGCGGTCATGCAGGACGTAACGAATCTGGCGGAGGTATCCGGAATCTTCGTCCACCGCATTCCGGGCAATCTGCTCCATCCATTCCTCCGTGGGATGCCGGGTAATGCCAGCCAGTGTGACTCGGCGAGTCTCCAGATGCAGGAAGAATAGAACATAGTGAGTTGCCAGTCCACGCCAGGTCAGTACTTCGACAGTGAAGAAATCCACGCCGACCAAGACGGCCATATGTGAGGCAATGAAATCCTTCCAGGTGCTTTTAGTCTGTCGTTTCAAAGCTGGCGGAATGCCGTAACGGCGCAGGATATTGCCGACAGTCTGATCTGAAAGTTTATGCCCCAGGTTCGAGAGCGCTCCGACGATGCGGTCGTACCCCCACCCAGGATTCTCCTTGGCCATCTGCACTACCAGGTTCACGACGTCCGGTGCAACCGTCGGGCGCCCCTCACATCTCCGATGTTTGGAGCCGTCGCATTTCTCCCCAATGAGCCTGCGATACCAAGCGAGAATGGTATCGGGTTTTGCAACGCACGCCACCTGATCCAGCAGTTTCCTACCGAGCTTCTTGCCGACTTCCGCGAGGGTAGACCGTTCCCCGTCAGTGAGCCGCAGTCGCTTCGGCAGGTGGGAGCGTAGAATCTGGTTCTCGGCCGCCAGATATTCGTTCTTCAGAAGGAGTTCTTGGTCAACCAGCCCGGTTACATACGCTAGAATCCGAGCTACGTGGACGACGTTCATTGAGAAGCACCCATCATCGCATGTTGCTGATTCTGCTTATGCTTCGAGTATTTTGACTATACCGGTGGGATATGTGTATTAGCTGATCGGAATGATCTTCCATCTGACCTGTATCACTGCTGGACTTTCTCAGATGACAGAAAACGCGCCTTCCCGCGCGTTCGCTTCCTTCGTAGCCGATTGCCGCCCTAGGCTGAAATCTGCGTTAGAAAATGACCTTCAAGCCGAACTGGATTGTTCTTGGGCTGTTCCCTTGTCCGCTGATAACGCCGAAGGTGTTGGCATTGATTCCTGTGCCAGGGATTCCGAAGACGACCTGGTTGAGGAGGTTGAAGGCTTCTGCTCGGAACGTGACCGTGATTTTTTCGACCGGGTGGAAGCTCTTGAAAAGCGAGAAGTCGAGGTTCTGGCCTGCCGGACCGCGGACGTCAGGGAGCGTGCGTCCAACGTTGCCGAAGGTGAAGGCTCCGGGCTGCGAGAACACCGACGTGTTGAAGTACTGGTTCAAGCGCTGAGAGACGGGCCCGTCGAGCGCGGCACTGTGTCCGTTGTTATTCGGCCGCAGCGTGTTGATCCCGCAGTTGTTGCAATTGTTCGCGGCAGTCACCGAGATCGGGAAACCCGTCTGATAACTTGAAATTGCGTTGATCTGCCAGGAGCCGATTAGCGCATCGACTCCCCGATTCCAGTTCCTGCCGAAGTGGCGGCCGCGTCCGAAGGGGATCTCGTACGTTCCGCTGATGACGAGCCGGCGGGAGCGATCGTTCGATGAGACAGCGCGTTCGCTTGCGCGGTCATAGATGTTCTGAAGCCCACCCGTGCTGTTACCTACGTTGGAAAGTTGCGAGAAATCGTCGATGAGTTTCTGGCCGGTATAGGAGAGCAGCGCGTTTATGCCGTGGCTGAAGCGCTTTTCTACCTTCAACTGGAAGGAGTGATAGCTGCTATTGCCGCCGCCGGGGAACTGGATATTAACGCCAGTGAACTGCGGGAATCGGGTAAGAAGGTAAGAGAGTGGGATGGTCGGATTGGCCTCGGGTCCGGTGGTGATGATTTTGTAGAACGGGTTGGGCACACTTTGCTGCAGGCGAGTGCCGAGGGCGATCACGTCGGGCGTGAGTTGATTGATGTTGTAATTTCCTTCGCCCGCTTTGTTAAGGTGCACGCCGCGGCTCCCGACGTAAGCCACGTCGAGGAGGATGCCAAGGGGTAACTGATGTTGGATGTTGAAGTCCCAGTTTTGGGAATAGGGGACTAGGTTGTCTCCGATCATCGGATTGTTAAAGGTGGTTCCGATGCCGCTAACAAGGGGCTGAGAATTGCCTGTCGGGTGATTCAACCCGGTCGGGAAAGGATTGCGAACGTAGACGGAGGGAGTGAGGCCGTCAGGGCTTCCAGTATAGTTCGTGGAGGCGCTGAAGCCCTGGTTGCCGATCGTCGCATTCGCGATTCGCAAGCTCGCGGCGAAGAAGATGCCGTAACCGCCGCGAATGACGGTGTTTTGTGCAACCTGATAAGCGAGGCCGAAACGTGGTCCGAAGTTGGTCCACTGCGGATCGAATTGGCGACGGTCAAAGCCGTTGACGCCGACGTAAACAGGTCCACCTTTCAGGTTGGGGAGACCAGCGGGACCGGCAAGAGGCGAGGGCGCATTGGGATCGAAAACTTCCATCCGATTGTAACGTTCGGTACGGGGGAGATCGAGGTCGTAGCGGAGGCCGAGATTGAGAGTGAGGCGGCGAGTGACTTTCCAGTCGTCCTGGATGAACGCGCCGTAGTAGCGGCTCTGGGTAGCGTCGTCCTTGGAGTTGATGAGCATGGAGCCGCTGCCGACTCCGAGGAGGAGCGAGGCGATGGAATTGCCGGCGACTGTACTGGCGGTGTTCGGATTGGGGCCTTGTGTGATCGCAGCGTTGAAGGTGTAATTCCCGGTGGAAGATCCGGATTCCAAGTCGTTGGAGCGGAGCAGGCGCATTTCATAACCGAAGCGGAGGGTGTGGGATGCGAAAATACGCGTGTTCTCAACCGCGAGAACGTGGGTTTCAAAACCGGGCGCGCGGGTGTCGCCCTGCTGCGGGTTACCGAGGCTGTAGTAGTTGGCGGGCGCGATACCCGGGAACAGGAGGTGGTCGGCATTCGCAGCGATGTAGCTGGGGAAGCCGAGTGTGGTTGGGTCGAAGCCGAGGCTGAGGGACGTGTAGTTGAGCTTGATTCGGGCGAAGCCCCAGCGGATTTCCAGGAGATTGGTCGGGCTGATCGTGCGTGTATAGTCGAATGCCGCGCTGTTGTTCACTTGCGCTTGATTGTCCGGCGCGTTCTGGGCGACAGAGTTGGCATCCGGGAAGTACTTGGGCGCGGGATTGTCTAGCATCTGGCGCGAGTAACGGACGAAGAAGCGATTCTTGTCGCTCAGGTTCTCGTCGATTTTGATGTCGATGGAATTGCTGTTCAGTACGTTGTTAGCAGCAACGAAATAGTTATTCGCTCCGGAGTTTGCCTGGCCGGGACGATTGGGCAGCGGGTAGTAGATGACGATGTTCTTGGCAACTGGATCGATGCGGCTCGACGGGATCATGTTACCAGCGAAGGCGGTTCGGACGAAGCCGGAGCCTTGAGCAACCGTGGTAGTCGGGTCGTAGATGACGACCTGTTGGCCGGCGGCGTTGAAGGTCTTTGAGAAGTCACCAACGCGCTCGAGCGCGGTGGGCACTGTCGTCTGGAGAGTAGCCGCGGCCCCTTGGCGGAGTCCTTCGTAGTCGAAGAAGAAGAAGGTCTTGTCGCGTCCGTGATAGAGCTTGGGGAGTTCGACTGGACCGCCGATACTGAAGCCGAACTGATTGCGTTTGAAGTTGGGGAGCGGAGTGCCGTTCTTGTTAGCGAAAAACGTATTGGCGTCAAGGTCGGAGTTGCGGAGGAATTCGTAGAGGCTTCCGTGGAGCTGGTTGGTGCCGGACTTATAGATGAGGTTGATGATGCCGCTGCCGCTGCGTCCGAATTCGGCGGAGTAGGAATTGGTCTGGACCTTGAACTCCTGGACGGCATCGACAGAAGGGAAGACGGCGATACCGACGATGGGATTGGCAAGATTGGGTGCGGAAGGAACTCCGTCGACTAGGATGTCGGTCGTGCCGGGACGCCCGCCATTGATGGAAAAGTTGGCGCTGTTGTAGGTGAAGCTCTTTCCAGCACATTGGGATCCTAAGCTTAGAATTCCACGTGGACAAGTTGTCGCGGCCGCTTCTATAGTGTCACCTAAATACTAGTGACTCCAGCGTAACTGGACTGGCCACAGTTAGGCCGCAAATGTAATCACACTGGCTCACCTTCGG